>Ga0207996_1001522_pt1 | contig 15841 bp, 7 predicted proteins | sample AntAceMetag02UKG_FD_184773 | JGI IMG/M metagenome (GOLD analysis project Ga0207996, IMG submission 184773) | Saline lake microbial communities from Ace Lake, Antarctica - Antarctic Ace Lake Metagenome 02UKG (SPAdes) (version 2) | ecosystem: Environmental > Aquatic > Non-marine Saline and Alkaline... | reverse complement strand
TTCAAATAATAATTGGGCATTCTTTTTCAATTGCTCAGGATTTTTTGTCAGCATATTGAAAACGGGATTGTTTTTCAAAAGTTTATGTTCGTTTAGATAGTTTTGGCAACTTGCTTCTAAAAAAGCTAAAGTAATTTTCCCGACTCTTAATGCACGGGTCAAAGGTTCTTTTTTTAATTTGGCAATAATTTCGGATTTTCCGGCAATTATACCTGCCTGTGGGCCACCCAATAATTTGTCACCACTAAAACAAACCAAATCAATTCCTTTAGCCAAGGTTTGTTTTACGTCGGGTTCATCTTTTAAAATACCTATTGATTTTTTGTTTAATAATCCCGAACCCATATCATAAACAACCGGAAGATGATATTTTTTTCCAAGTGCTACTAATTCTGATAAATTAACTTCCTTAGTAAATCCCTGAACCACATAGTTTGAAGTATGAGCTTTTAATAGTATGGCAGTATTTTCATTAATATTGTTTTCATAATCACTGATTTTAGTTTTGTTTGTCGTACCAACTTCTTTCATAATGCAATCAGAAGCTGCAAGTATTTCGGGAAGCCTGAACGAGCCACCAATTTCAATTAGCTCGCCACGTGAAACAATTGCTTCTTTATTTTTTGAAAAAGTACGAAGAATGAGCATTAAAGCAGCAGCGTTATTATTTACTACCAAAACATCCTCGGCTCCGGTGAGATATTTTAAAATTTCGGAAAGATGGGCGTTTCTTGAGCCCCTTTGGCCGGTTTTTAAATCAAATTCCAAATTATTATACCCGACCAAAATATTGGCAACTTGCTTTACAATTTGATTATTAAAAGGTGAACGCCCTAAATTTGTATGGATTACAATTCCGCTTGCGTTAATTATACTACATAATTTTTTTTCAGTAATATTTTTAATGTTCGATTTTACTTTTGTAATAATTTGCTCAATAGTCGGTAATGATTTTTTGTTTTTTATATTATTTCTAAAAAAGTCTAAACTTTTATTGATAGAAATTTTAATCAATTCGCGATTATATTCCTCAATTAATGATTTAATTTGGTCATTAAGTAATATTTTGTCAACTGCGGGAAGGTTTTTCAATTCTTCCAAATTCGATTTCATAATCTCAACATTAAAAAACAAAGCAGAGAGGGCAGGAATCGAACCTGCCACAGCCGGTTTTATCCGTCTGTTACCGGTTTTGAAGACCGGTTGGAACACCAGTTTCGTCCTCTCTAAGTTTGGCGCTGAAAAATATTAACGCCAATTTTTTACAAAAATACGTACTTAAACGTTATTACAATAAAATAATTTTTCCTGTTTCGGTTCTTTCAGCAATGTTTATTTTATAGAAGTAAAAACTACCATTTAGTGAATTACCTTTTTCATCATCAGCATTCCATTTAATGTTATACATACCTGATGATTGTTCACAGTTTACAAGTTGTTTAACCAATTGTCCTTGTTGGTTATAAATATCAATAACAACTTTACTGTCTTTTTGAACAATATAATTTATTACAGTAGTTTTTGAAAATGGATTTGGATAAACCGAAACCATTTCTGCAATATTTTCTAAGGAATTCTTGCTAACATTTACTATACTATATTGGCCATCATCATAAGGATAGAAATCATTTGTATAAGCTTCATTATAAGGATCACTCATAGTGAAATCAACAGGAATTATTGATTGAGAGTCAGAATTCCAAACTTTTAAAACTATCTGATTACCGGCTTCAAAACCTTGTCCGCTAATTATAGAACTGAAAACAGACAATTCGTTTTCAAAAGTATTATCAGAAGAAATTTTTATAGCTCCAACCAAAAGGCCGCCGTCGTAAGCAGCAATTTCGTCACCAATTTCTAATCCGCTAACATAGATTGAATAAACCGGATCAGCTGCATTTCCGCCTTCGAATGAGAAGCTTGAAGGCTTAACTATAGTTTTGATAGTTGATTTTGCAGCTTCGGGATAAACTATTTCACCTTCGGTAAACATTTTTACGAGGTAACCTTCACCCGGAACACAATTTCCAACTCCATTAACCCAATTCGGGCCAATTTTTCGTAAAGTACCTCCACCTGAATTTCTAATAAAATCAAGGTCATCATTTAAAATGGTAGCAAATGCGTCCAATGCATCCATTACATTTACGGGCAAGTAACTTACAAATTGGAAGCCGATAGAAAGTTCAATCGGTTCATTATAAGCTACCATATCACCAAGTATTGTGAATTGTCCTGCCGCAGTAGTTTTAAATAAATAACCTTCGGTAGCAATCCAATCTCCAATTCCGTTAACCCAATTTGGGCCTATTTTACGAAATACCGAGCCTTCGGAATTTCTAATATAATCAAGGTCATCGTTTAAGATTTCTTCAACCACAACAGTCATATCAGGATTTTGAGGTTCAACATTAGTTGAAATGAATTGGAATCCTTCAGTTAAATTTATAATTTGTTCCATAGTGGCAAGATCAAGGAAATAATTAACAATTTCACTAATCACATAAGGTTTCATATTTAGGAAATCACCATTTGCCATAGCACCTAATACAATACTCGAAGAAACAGTTTTAAACTCAGTAGTTTCATTAGCAATTATTCTACCAAAATCATCTTCGCTGCTGAACAAAAGTTCGCTGCTATATGAAGCAGTTTCAATTCTGTCAACACTATAATGAGGGCTTTCTCCGCCAAAATAATTCATATTCAGATCAGTCATCATAGAACCCGGATTTCCGATTAAAGAATTAACTTCAAAATCACCGCCATGACCGACATATCCAATACCAAGATTACTCATAAGTTCTGTTCCGTTTAAACTAAATCCAATATCAGAACCTTCTAAATATAATTTACCACCCTGTGCTAAATAACTATTAAGTTTTGTCTGGTTTGTTGCATTTACAAAACCAGGAGGAGTGGCGCCTCAACCAAGGCAATAACACCCCAGAGTTGCGAAAATCATATCGTATTCCGTGAGGTCAGTTGGCAAGAAAGAAACTAAATTATAAGATATACCTGCTGCATCCAATGCTCTTTTTAAACCGACTTCAGGCTGAACAATATCACCAATTTCAGGATCGGTAACAGTTTCAATTCCATTATCATTATCCCATAAAAGAACAGTAAATTCAGCATTAGGATTAACCCGAACAAAATGTCCGCTTGAGGTATTATTAGCTTCGTAATCATCAGGGTTTGGTATGTTGGCATAAAAAGCCGTATTACAAACTTCGATAGCAGTCCATTCAAATTCATAAATACCGATTTCTCCTGTCGCCAATTCGTCAGTTACCAAAACACTTCCGATTGCATCACCTTCTTTGCAATTATAAAGATCAACAGTAAAATTCGATTGAGTTTGCAGGCCGAGATTTTTCACTTCAACACTCCATGTTCCTGTTTCATTCAAATCAATATTTCCCGGGCCGCTAACACCGGTTACACAAAGATCGCTATCAAAATAAGCGGTAATGGTTAAACTAAAAATATCCCACCAATTCCAATTGTAGGTAGTTCCTCCATAAGTCCTAAATTTGATTTGGGCATCCTGACCACCAAATTCACTAATATCAAACTCAATATCAGATCCGTTAGCATGGCCCCAATTTGATCCCGTAAGGTTATATTCCCACAGCAAATGTTCGTCACCGCCGACAACTAAATAAATTTCGGCGAATTCACTCCCAGCTGAAAAAACATCAAGATATTGATTTACAATTAAATCTTGCACATTTTCATGTAAACTAATAGTTGGTGAAGTGGCGGTCAAATCGAAGTTCTGAATTTCCGGACTCCAATAAAATCTCAGTTTCCCTGAGTTTATTGACCAATTATCCTTTAAGGTCCAACCGATGTTAGAGCTAAGGTCATCTACCCACCAGGTCGTTTGGGCTGAGATAGGTAGCCAAAACAATGAGGCAAATAAAATTAATAATAGATTTTTTTTCATAAATTATTGTTTTGATTTAAGTTCAGATGATTACTATTAATTCCATAACAATATACCCACACTAAAATAAGAAATTGTTTTATAAATTATAATCATCCATCCTTAGTGTTAAAATTAGATTTTTTTTTGTGGGTTTCTTTGTCATATTTTGATTTAATTATTGATTTTTTTATAAGACATCTTTATCTTACTATGGTTGCTTAATTTAACAAAATTTGCCCAAATATATAAATAATTATAAATATGCTAATATGTAAATAAAAAAATGTTTTGCTATTTGTTAAATATGAAAAGATATTTTTTATAATCAAAACTCAAATACCAACATGCTTGATAATTTTAAAATCAAGCAAATAGCACTAAACTTAGTGCCATAATTGCCATTCCGCCAATTAATCCTGCAATAGCAACATGATGCTCGCCATATTCTTCAGCAGTCGGTAATAATTCATCGAGTGAAATATAAATCATTATTCCGGCAACACTCGCAAAAATGACGCCGAATGCCGCATCGTTGAAAAAACTTTTAAGCAAGAAATAACCCAGCAAGGCTCCTACCGGTTCGGCCAAACCTGAAGAAAATGAATAGAAGAAAGCTTTTTTTCTGCTTTTTGTAGCATAATAAATCGGTACAGAAACCGCAATTCCTTCCGGAATATTATGAATTGCAATTGCTGATGCAATGCTTATTCCGAGAGTGGGATCCTGTAAACCTGCCATAAAAGTAGCTAATCCTTCAGGAAAATTATGAATCCCGATGGCTAATGCTGAAAAAAGCCCCATACGCATAAGTCTTTTTTCTTTTGAGACACTATCAATACCATGTTTTAGGCTTTTCAACTCATGTGGATTCTCATACGAAGGAACCAAATAATCAATAATCGCAATTAGAGCAATGCCTGCAAAAAAAGCCAAGACCGTATACCAATAGCCTTCTTTTTCTCCGTATAAAAAAGTTAAAGAATCTTTTGCTTTGACAAATATCTCAACCAACGAAACATAAATCATTACACCCGCCGAGAAACCCAATGAACCGGCTAAAAATTTGGGATTAAATTGTTTTGATAGAAAAGCCATTAAGCTACCAATTCCGGTAGCTAATCCGGCAAAGACAGTCAAACCAAATGCAAATAAAACATTATTTGATTCCATAAATTGATATTACATATACTTAAACATCTTAGGATTGGCAATTAATTTAAAAATACTTTTGAACATAATTCCCATCATCATTATGGCAATTTGCTTTTTGCTGCCAAAAAATAAAGTAGGATAATTTAATGAACTGAATATCTTAAAATATTTCAAAATTGTTTGTTCGTCCATTTCAGTTGGATAATTTGACATTTTGGCAATCTGGTTGGCAAATAATTCAACATCCTTGTTGATGAAATTGGAAACATTGTTCAATGACTCTTTTGAAAAATCATTTCGTCCGAAGGCTTTATTAATTTCCCTGCCAGCATAAATTCCATTAGCAATGGAGTTGATATTACCCAGTTGTCCACCTGATACCCAATTATCGCCAACTGCAACGGCGCCATCAACAGCAACATCTTTGCAGAGTTCACGTCGCTTTAACCTCGTACCTTTTATTGTCAAAAACTTCAATGAGTCAGCGTAATTTCCAAGGTATTTTCTGATACGTTCATCGCTTGCAAGTATTTTTTTCACATAATAATCCAAAGGTTTTTTTAAAGCGTAGAATTTATTTTTTGAATAGAGAATCAAAGAAACTTCAATATGCTCTCCAACACCAACACAAGCAATAGCAGGTGGAAAATCATCTTCGGGTTTTATATTACCCATTACATAAGCAAAACCACTTGTTATGTTTTTAGGCCTTTCGTAAAAAAGGGTTTGATATTGAATATAGCCCAAAGTGTGTTCATTAAGCGGTATCTTTGTTTTTGCTGAAAACCTGGCAAGAATCCCATCGGCTGTTACTAAAACCTTTGAACGAACCTCAGGCCCGTCAAGAATCTTAACACCAATAATTTTTCCATCTTCACGAATGACATCTTTTACACGTGTATTGTAAAAAAGTTTTGCACCACCGGCTTGAGCCTCATCAGCAAGTTGATGTACCAGTTTATCCTTTGAACATATATAGCCTGTCATACCTTTTTTAAACTTATCATCAAACCTATATCCATCAGGGCCCTCTATTGTAAGCCAATCTATCCTGGAATTAATAAAATCATCTTTAAGTTTGAAATTAACCTCAGGTAATTCAATGTAGACGTTGGTTCTTTTTATGGTTGTTGCCGACGGATAACTAAAGAGTATTCCACCGTCGTTATGATGCGAGACTTCTCTGTTGGGTAACCTCTCGAACAAGGCTGTCTTCAGCCCTTCCTTTGCACAGCTTATAGCAGTACCCAATCCTGATGGCCCGGCTCCTATAATAATAACATCGTATTCGGACTCAATAGGCTCATTCTGTTCTATCTTTATCTCACTCTCACTCATCTTAGGAATAGGAGCTTTTTTAATAAATACCGCATTGAATTTGCATTCGTCTTCACAGCCAAAACAAGCCATACATCTGTTATTATCAAGAACATACATCTTTTTGTTTTCATCCAAAGCCAGAATCATTTGAGGACATGTCTTTACACATGCACCACATCCCGTACATTTTTCAGATATTCTTATTATTGCCATTTGACCTTTTTTGTTAAATTAATAATCGATTAATTTAAAATAATCACATTTTAAAAGTACTGCAAAATATGACTCATTCTTATCTAATGCAGCAAAAATAAATAAAACTATGACAAAAAAAAACCCGCTATCAAAAGAAAGCGGGTTTTTTACCATTAAATTTTTCGTCAAATCCGATAAATCGAAATTGGATTATGACATTTAATAATCTTAATTTTTATAAAAAAGATTATTAGAAAACTTATTTATTTTATAGTAAGTTTCTTTGTTGTTATTCCGTTATCAGTTTTAATTCTAATAATATAAACTCCCGAATTAAAATTGCTTACATTAATTTTTTCGGATTTTCCATCATAAACCAATTGGCCTGCATGGTTCAAAATCATAACATTTCTTACTGCTTCAGATGAAGAAATATTAATTTCATCAGTTGCCGGATTAGGATATACCATAATTTCATTATTTAAATTTATTGAACTTTTTACATTAACAACACTAAATGCTCCATCCTCATCAGGATAAACTTTCGATACATAAGAATCAAAAACTGTTTCCATCGTAAAATCAACATTTACAAGTTCATTATTTGACCACACTTTAAGAATAATCGGATTTCCGGAAGTGTATCCATGTCCGCTATTAATTGTATTAAAAACAGGAAGATCATTATCAAGGACATTCAATGAATTAACTTTCATAGCACCCACCAGTTTTTCTCCATCATAAGCTCCCACTTCGTCACCAATTTCTAAACCGGTAATGAATAATGTAAAAACAGGATCGGCTGCATTTCCACCTTCAAATCTAAAGTGAGCAGGAATTGCATTTACTTTTCCACTTGATTTTGCAACTTCGGGATAAACAATTTCACCTGCGGCAAACATTTTAACGAGATAACCTTCGCCAGGCAGAGCATCGCCAATTCCGTTAACCCAGTTAGGTCCAATTTTTCTTAACATATTTCCTTGTGAATTTCTTATAAAATCAAGATCATCGCCAATGATTGAGCCGAAGGCTGATAAGGCGTCCATAGGATCAGCAGGGAAATAACTTACAAATTGGTATCCGGTTACAACTGAAATCGGAGTTGTAGGATCAACAGAAGTACCTGAGGTTGTTAACAAATCATCGACAAACATTTTAACTAAGTACCCTTCTTCAACAATCCAATCACCAATTCCATTAACCCAGTTAGGGCCGATTTTGCGTAACATTAAACCTTGTGAATTTCTTACAAAATCAAGATTATCGTTTAATACATCGGCCATAACAATTAGCATATCCGGATTATTGGGTATAATTCGTGAAGACACAAAACTATAACCTGATGACAGAGGTATTTCTTGTGTTTCGGTTGAAGAAGAAACAAACACCATATAATCCTCCGCCTCACCATAAGTATAAGAAGAGCAAGGATCAGTACAGGGTGCATTCCAGTTAGTTCTTCCCCGCATAAAATGCAATCCACTCGGAGCATCAGCCGGGACAACAAAGTCAACATCGTAAACAGTACTTAAATCAATCATTATAAAATTATCAACAACAATTTCATCTTCTTCGAACTGCAGGTTGTCGTTCCAATCTACCCATACGGTTGCATACTGGTTATTAAAACCGGAACCAATAGCCAATGTATAAGTCTCATCCGGTTCTATAATGGCCGGTCCTAACTCCAGGTACTGGCTCCAGCCCAGTCCGGTTAGATTTGCACATCCTGTTTGGTAGTTCTGGATCTCATTTAAGGCAAAATCCATGAAGCCATCGCCCATAGCACAACCGCTAGCATAAAGAGGGGTGCACAGGGTTTCACCAATATTTACCTCCACAATATTAGTAGCCCCCGACTCGCCCTCATCATACAAGGCAGTAACATAATATTCATAAATACCATTATCAAGGTTTTCATCAAAGTAATCAGTTTCTGTTACATTTGCTATCAGTTCATCGTTACGATAAACATTGTACGAAAGTAAATCTTCACCCAAGTATTCTCCATTGCCTTTGGCATCAACTACGTACCCGGCAATGTTCCAGTTACCTTCGGATGTTGTGTGCCAAGTGTTATAGTAAAAGAGCATATTTCCATAGCCATCTACTACAGGAATTGAACTGTTGTATCCGGGTATATATGCTCCCATACCATCAACAATATCATAGCCAATCCAGTATTCTTTTGTACCATCGATGGTAACCGGATAATCCAGGTCAAATTCATTCCATCCGGCAATCACTCCACTTATTTCCTGCGATACAAGTGGATTAGATCCATTCTCACCTTCCCAAACTTTAAGTGTAAAAGAGGCGGATGCAACATCACCCACAAAAAACTTGATTTTTTGGAGTATATAGCCATCATAATCTGATAAACCACCGGTATCCCAGCGAATGGCTGGTGCAACATTTCCGATTTGAAGGCTTGCGGTGTTTTCATCGTTATCATAACGCAGGTATTCACCTCCACTTGGTCCAGGGGCATCCCATGTTAAGTTAACATCATCATCATCAATTACTTCTGCAACAAGGTTAGTAGGAGCATCTAATACTATTGCCACTACAATATTTGAAGGTCCTGACTCGCCCTCATCATACACGGCAGTAACATAATATTCATAAGTACCACTAGGAAGACTTGCATCAAAGTAATCAATTTCTGTTACATTTGCTATCGGTTCCGGTTCATCGTTACGATAAACATTGTACGAAAGTAAATCTTCACCCAAGTATTCTCCATTACCCTTGGTATCAAATACGTACCCGGCAATGTTCCAGTTACCTGCGTTATTTGTGTGCCAAGTACCATAGTAAAAGAGCATATTTGCATAGCCATCTACTATAGGAATTGAACTGTTGAATCCGGGTATAGATGCTCCACTACCATTAACAATATCATAACCAATCCAGTATTCTTTTGTACCATCAATGGTAACCGGATAATCCAGGTCAAATTCATTCCATCCGGCAATTACTCCACTTATTTCCTGCGATACAAGTGAATTAGATCCATTCTCACCTTCCCAAACTTTAAGTGTAAAAGTAGCAGATGCTACGCTGCCCACATAGAACTTGATTTTTTGGAGTATATAGCCATCATAATCTGATAAACCACCGGCATCCCAGCGAATGGCTGGTGCAACATCTCCGATTTGAAGGCTTCCGGTGTTTACTTCGTCATCATAACGCAGGTATTCACTTCCACCTGATCCAGGGGGAAACCATGATAAGTAAACATCATTATAAATTACTTCCGCAACAAGGTTTGTAGGTGGTTCAACAGTTGGTGGATCACCTGCAATATATTTTGCAAAGAAATGAATTGATACTTCAGGATTATTTTCTTCAAAAAAGGTATATTTTATAATTGTAACTCCTTCAATACCATTTGGCATTAGATGCCCGCTAAAATCATCCTCATTGAGTTCTCCAGAAGCCAGGCTTATGACCTCTGTAGACACATAAATATTAGGTGCATAGCAAATCCCCCAACAAAACACATTAGTTTGGCCGGTGGTTTCAATAATTATCTCTTTTGAAACCAACACATTTTTTGTTTCATCAAAGTTATTTTCAATTGCCATATGACTTACAATTTCAGAAACTGTAACATCATCCTGTAGTTCCAGAGTACCACCCGGAGCAAAGGGTTCTCCATTATGGTACAAAGAAAAACCATCACCCGGACTTATATTGATATAAATTTCTACTTCGTTTGAAGGATCAGATTCTCCTTCTTCATAAACGGCAGTAACATAATATTCGTAAGAACCATTTTCCAAATCGTTGTCTAAATATGTTGTAGTAGTAATATCTTCAGCAATGAGTGCATCGTTTCGGTAAACATTAAACGAAAGTAAATCTTCACCCACGTATTCTCCATTGCCTTTGGCATCAACTACGTACCCGGCAATGTTCCAGTTACCTTCGGATGTTGTGTGCCAAGTGTTATAGTAAAAGAGCATATTTCCATAGCCATCTACTACAGGAATTGAACTGTTGTATCCGGGTATATATGCTCCCATACCATCAACAATATCATAGCCAATCCAGTATTCTTTTGTACCATCGATGGTAACCGGATAATCCAGGTCAAATTCATTCCATCCGGCAATCACTCCACTTATTTCCTGCGATACAAGTGGATTAGATCCATTCTCACCTTCCCAAACTTTAAGTGTAAAAGAGGCGGATGCAACATCACCCACAAAAAACTTGATTTTTTGGAGTATATAGCCATCATAATCTGATAAACCACCGGCATCCCAGCGAATGGCTGGTGCAACATTTCCGATTTGAAGGCTTGCGGTGTTTTCTTCGTTATCATAACGCAGGTATTCACTTCCGCCACCTCCACCCGGAGACACCCAGTTTAATGATACATTGTTTAAATCAGCTTCTATCTCAAGGTTTGTTGGAGGAGCTAATACCGGTGGTGATATTTGAACGCTTACAATATCAGTTGGTTCAGATTCACCGCCAAGGTAAACAGCTACAACATAATATCCGTAGGTACCGATTACCACGTCTATATCCTCGTAAGTTACTTCAGTAGTATTGTCGTAAAAGAAACCGTTTCTGTATATGTCAAACGAAAGCAAATCGGGTAATACCTCAATATCCCAATTGAGTTCCACATCGTTTTCGTTAAAAACTGTAGCAGTTAAATTTGTTGGAGGAAAAAATTGCCCCGATGGGTAAACTTCTATTTCCCAGGTCTGATAAATAGTATAATTTCCATCACTTACAGAAACCTCGGCTGAATAAGATCCAATGTTATTAGTTGAACCCGAAATTACAGCAGCACTATCACCTAAAACTTCAAATGTTAACCAATCGGGAAGATTAACTTCCAAAATTGTCATTTCTTCCTGATCGGTATCATGGGTAAAAATATCATAATTATAATCTACTCCCTCGTATGCAAAAGTTTCGGGTGTAGAAGTAAATTTTGGTTTTGCATTATCGTAACCAGGCAAATACAAACTTTTATTGGCATTTTGTATGGTTTGACCTGTGTTTGATGTTAACCAACCAATAACTCTGACGTATTCTTGATCCCATTCTTCGGGAACAGTGATAACATAAGAATAATTATGCGTTTCACCTGCATTAATAAATGCCGGCAGGCTGCCTTCATCACCTCCATATTCGCCCAAAAGCTGTCGTGCTACATGGTCGTAAGCTATCATATAAGCCGGAATATCAGAAGGCATTTTCTCAAAGCCATACATGGGAGTAGTTCCTCCACCATAATGATTACTTTGGTTGTATTGGGGTGAAGGACCTGTAACGGCATCTTCAATCAATACACCTCCAAGACGGTAATCACCACTCAAATTTTCAAAAAAGTAGGCTGAGAGATTGACTTCAAGTTCACGTGTACTTTCGTTCCACACTGTCTCAACGCTTACATTGGCAGGTGGCACTACAGCTGAATTATTAGTGGCAGCATTAACCCATTGACCTATTCCGATACCCTGTTGTATTCTGTTTACATCAGCAGTTGGAGCACCGGTTAAACCGGTAGCCTCAGTATATTCATCATATGCCATTGGATCGCTGCAATGAATAGCGATAAACAAAACATTATCGAAATTTTCATGAAGAAGCCATGAATAAGCAATGCCACCAGTGCACCAGTGGCACCAGCAACCGGTTAATTCTTCGAAAACTACAAATTTTTCGGGAAGGTCCCTTTGTAAATTCGTTGATGATGTAATTACACCATCATCTATTACGACAGAACCCGATTGAGTGTTCTGCCCCATCACATTCATTGCCAGTAATAAAACTAGCATAATAATTAGGTAATTGAATTTTTTCATTTTTTTCATTTTTTAATTAATAATAATATTTATCTATTGTTTACTATTTTGCTTATTAATTTGATTGATTATTTTTTTCATAACTGTATTTTGAATATTTTTTCTTTCGAGGATTTCCTTCAGGTCAACTTCAGTTTCTTTAATAGGCTTAGTGTAATCTTTTATTTTATTTATTTTCTTGTTCTTCATTCTATTCTTTTCATATCAATAATCGCATTGCAAAAATCACTAAGAAATAATCCCTGACCAAATATTTTACTACGACAAAATTTTCATTTTCTATTTTTCTTACCCCTATAAAACTTTCACATTTAATATTAATTTCCTGTTTATTTCTTGATTATAAATAAGTTTTAGGAATTCTCTATTTTACAATGAACATTTTAATACTTCACAATTGCTTAATGAATCGCTGTTAAAATTTATTAGAGAATCTAAAGATTAAAAAAACAAATAGAATTCAAATAGTGACTAAAAGCTATTAGAATGCGAAGGCATAATTCACACTCTGCAATAAATCTTCGATGGATAATTAAGTTATATTTTAGAAATGAATGTAACCAGGCTTACATCATGTGAGGAGATGTGCAGCTTTTTCCTTAATCTAAAGCGGGCCATTTCGATTGCACGGGAGCTTTGTCCGCTTATTGAAGAAATTTCTTTTGTGCTTAGGTTCAACTTCAGAAAAGCACAGAGTCGTTGTTCATTAGGAGTGATGTCAGGGTAACGCTGGATAAGTTTATCATAAAAAGCGGAATGAACCTGCCTAAACCTCATTTCAAACTCCTTCCATATCTTTTCCTGTGCACTGTTTTCAATTTCTAAAGCAATTTTTCTGATGGCTGCTTTAGTTTCATCTTTTGAGGCATTGATTTCAATTTCTATTAATTTGCCGGTAATGTCCGATAACATTTCATTTTTTTTCATTAGAGACATAACATTGGAAGTAAGCTCTTTATTTTTGAATTCCAGTTCATCTTCTAATTTAAGTTGTTTAAGTTTTGAATATCTAACTTTAATTCTGTATCTAAAAAGTAATAACAAAATAATAACTAATCCGGCCAAAAGGCTAATAAAAATCAATCTGATAATAAAATCTTTCCGTTGAGTCTTTAGTTTCCTTACTTGCTCTTTTTTTTCAATATCGTATATTAATTCAAGCTGAGATAAGCGGGTAAGGCTACTCTTTGTGTCGAGACTGTCCTTCATATCGTATTGGAAAGACTTGAATTTATAAGCACTATCCCATTGCCCTATTGATTGGTAATAACTTTGTAAAATAAAAGCAACCTGAAAGTTTACATTTTTTAAATTGTTTTCCTGTCCAATCATCAAGGCCATATTTGCATAATTTAAGAACTTCTTTTCATTTCCGATTTCTTTATAACACTTTGCCTGAATGATATAGGATTCTGATAAATTGTATCTGTTGTTTAATTCTTTATTGATTTCAATAGCTCTGTTGATATATTTAAATGCTGAGTCGTATTGATCAATATCCAGATAATACTGAGCAATATTATTGTAACTGTTACCCTGCCATTGCTTTCTCCCTGATTTTTCATTAATTTCAATGGCCTGATTTGTATATTTAATGCTTTTTTCTGTTTCGTTTTTTTCACCAAACAAAAATGCGATATTATTCAGACCTCTTCCAATTCCCCTTTGGTCTTCTAATTTCCTTGCAAGGGTTAGAGCAACAGAAAAATATTTGAGTGCTTTATCATATTCCTTCTGTTCGGCGTAAACACAACCTATGGCATTCTGTGCATCGCAAACGCCAAGTTGATTATCAACTGATTCATAAATGTCTAATGCTTCAAAACAAAAGTCTGAACTTTTATTGTATTCCTCCAGTTGCCTTAAGCAGTTGGCAATAATCAAAATCGACCTGGCATATTCTTCTTTTAAATTCATCCTGTTGGCGATTTCTTTTGCCAGCAATGCATGTTCGATGGAGTTTTTTAAATCCGTTTTAATTTGGTAAATTTCAGCAAGGTTAATTAATGAGAGTAGTTGCCCTTCTTCATAATCGTTAACTTCCGAAAGGTAAAGCGCATCCTCTGCATAGGTTTTTGCTTTATCAGGATTTGAGGTTAATAACTCATTGGAAAGCTGGATAAAGATGTCAACCTTTTTCTTCTCATCCATTACGAGGATCAAAGCATATTCAAGGCTGTCGGTTTTTGATATTCTCTGGGGTATTACCACAGTAGAAGTCAGTAATAAAAAAAACAACAGTAAAAGGTAATATGTCTGATGGTATTTCAAACTTATGGTTTTTAATTCCACACAAAAATAGAAAAAATTAAATAGCATCCGGAAGGGCACTTTTTCAGAATTTAATAATCCAAACATTGAGTATTAATATATTCTTACTAATCTGATAAAAAAAAGCCACCCTTTCGGGCGGCTTTTTCGTTGATTTTTCTATAAAAAAATTAATTTATTTAATGCTAAGCTTTTTAGTTGTTATTCCTTTATCTGTTTTGATTCTGACAATATATATCCCCGAATTAAAACTGCTTGTGTTAATTTTTTCGGTTTTACCTTCATAAACCAATTGACCTGCATGGTTCAAAATCATAATATTTCTTATAGCTTCAGATGAAGAAATTTTAATTTCATGAATCGCCGGATTAGGATATACCATAATTTCATTATTTAAATTTATTGAATTTTTATTTATTCTAACTAAACTGAATTCACCATCATTATAGGGATAAGTTTTCAAAGTATATGAATTATAATGCGATTCTATTTCGAAATCGGCAGTATAAACATTTTCCGAATCCCATACTTTTAATGTAATTGCTTCGTCTGCCTCGTAACCTTTGCCATTAGTCAATTCGCTAAAAACAGCAAGCTCATTATCATATAAATTAGTTGATGAAATTTTTGCAGACCCGAGAATAGTTTCATCTTTGTAAGCAGCTACTTCATCGCCAATTTCTAAACCGTCAACATACAAGGTGAAAACCGCTTCAGCAGCATTTCCACCTTCAAAAATAAATTCAGCAGGAAGTGTTTTTGTTTTTCCGCTCGATTTTTCAGCTACAGGAAAAATAATTTCGCCATCGGCAAGCATTTTTATCAGATAGCCTTCGCTGGGTTTTGCATCGCCGATTCCGTTAACCCAATTTGGGCCAATTTTTCTAATCATTGTACCATCCGAACCTCTAATAAATGCAAGCTCATCTCCTATAATAGATTCAAAAGCCATAAGAGCATCCATTGAAGCAGTGGGGAAATAACTTACAAATTGGAAACCTGTTTCAACAGAAATAGGAGTTGTAGGATCAATGGCATCGCCTTGTATTGAAAAAGAATCATCGGCAAACATTTTAAATAAATATCCTTCGCTTGTAATCCAATCGCCAATTCCGTTTACCCAGTTTGGGCT
>Ga0207996_1001521_pt1 | contig 15846 bp, 17 predicted proteins | sample AntAceMetag02UKG_FD_184773 | JGI IMG/M metagenome (GOLD analysis project Ga0207996, IMG submission 184773) | Saline lake microbial communities from Ace Lake, Antarctica - Antarctic Ace Lake Metagenome 02UKG (SPAdes) (version 2) | ecosystem: Environmental > Aquatic > Non-marine Saline and... | reverse complement strand
TACAACGGATGTTGATGCGAGTAAGAACTTAGTCTCCTGAACAATTGAGAAGCTGTTGTTTCTTTCAATTTTATGGTCGCTACAAAACGTAATATGTTGTCCCAATTTTCCGCAACGATTCTTGTGTTAATTCTTCCATCCGGCAGAATTGGGTAGTTAAGATCTTTAAAATTTGACCTTTTCTCAAGTTAATTCATGGCCATGGATGACCTCTTCGATCTTCTGCAATGTACTTATATGATTGATCATGGACTTGGAAACATTGCTGATAATCTGATGCATGGATCGCCGAGCTTCGTAAAAACTTTCCTTATGTTCCCTTGCGCTGGTGTTAATAGATGTTTGACTTGCCTGTATCAAAATCTCCACAAGAACATCGTTTAGTCTGTAATACTGATGGATAACAAAAGCAATCAGGAGTAGGTATTTATTGTCCTCTCTCCTAGATATTTGAAAAATCTGTGATTTGATCAAAAACTGAGCATAATAGCTAATAACTTCCGGTGCCAAATGCAAATAGTCTATAATAGGTTCAAGTTTACGGAAAAGGGCTTTAAGACATTCCATGTCATGGATGTTCTCTCTTATTTTAGAGGGCTTTGTAGACTGGTTGCTTTTTTTAAGCAGGGTAACTTTATACCGCTTGATCTTTAAATCTTGTTTTTCCTCTAAGCAAATTTCCTCAACTGAACATTATAACCTTCTGGTAACAAATTCTACGTCTTTCCTATGAAATTTTTTAGCGACAAAAAATTTGTTGACTGCCTTGAAGTATCCGAATTGCAAAACAAAGCCTGCTTTATTTGTGGGAGTTTTAAAGCTCTCCACCAGTTCAATAGTCCATTTTGGTAAGGCAAAGAATCGCTTTCTATCTTCTCCAGTAAATTCTGGAGGAAAGTCAAAAACTTTCATATCACGTTGGCTGAGAATTTTGAGGTGCGTAGCCATATCCAAATCCTACTTTATCGTCTAATTGATTATAGTAGACAATAATTGTGAAGAAAAACTCATTTTTATCAGACTTTTTTTGCCAGACATGTACAGAGAAAAGGATGAAAACAATAGCACATCTACAAGTGCCCACAGATAAGCAGAGTTTAGATAGCTAAAGGTTGCCGAACCCTTGACTATGCGCATAAATAAGGAATAACAAAGGAAATTAGGGGCAAAATTCTGAAATCCTATGAAGGATTTCCCCTAAATGTTTAATTTTATCCCCTATTTTGGATATTCAAAGCAAAGGTAATATAGTGCTTTTTCATCTTCATCTATCTCGGGAAATCTACCTATCGGCTCTAGAAAGTGATTATCTGTCTTATCGTCATTTACTTTTGAGACCTCTCCCATAAGAACCTTTCCTTTGCCATCTTCTGCATAGAAAGTGTGGTATAATCTTTTTGGTAAGGATATACTCTCTCCAGGCGTAAGTCTCACTATTTCTCCGGGAGAAAATTGTTTTATAACCCCATCCAAAGAAACTCTTACAGGTTTATTTTTATCTAATCGCTCATTATCAGTGCAATTGTATAACTCAAGCAAAATATTGCCAGGTCCTCTATTTATAATATCTTCCATCTTTTTAAAATGAAAGTGCATTGGCGTTTTCTGACTTTCTTCAACAATCATTATTTTTTCCGCATACGGTTTTACATATTTCGGATTGCTATCGTTCCCATTTCTAAGTGTAAATAAAACGAGTCCAAACTTGCTAAAATTATCTCTTCCAAAATCTGTAATATCCCATCCAAGAAGATTATCTCTTATCTCGTTTACTTCATGCCCTTTATCTTCCCAATCTTTTGAAGTCCAGAATGCAAAAGGAGGAAGATAAAATTTTCTTTGTTCCAGAAATTCGATCGTATCTTTCAATATCATATTAACCTCTGACCTTTTCATCGCAATTCTCCTTAAAATAATTTAGGTCTTTATTCCCTGTATTCCATATTTTACAAACATATTAGCATATTTTGAAATCTTTATTGGATGTTTTCTCTCAGCTATCCTTTTTATATTTTTCAGTACCATTTTATTTGTAAAACCTGTTTGCTCTCTATGTTTTTTATCATCAATATGCTTCAGGTCACAGATTACAAAGTCTAGATATTTTAATAATTCTAATAACTTGGGAGAGGAAGCATTTGTTTCAATTGCTGTATGAAAGCCGTTATACTTAATAGCCTTAAGAAGCTCAATAAGAAACGTGAACTGACATGTTGGCTCTCCGCCTGAAATTGCAACGCCATAATCATTGATTAAATTTTTATATGGAATAATTTCATCTAATATTCTGCTAACATCTGTTTCTTTGCCAACAAGTTCCATTGAGCCGTCCAGCACAAACTTTGTACAGTCATAAGTGTTACATACTCTACATTTTTTAACATTTATGATAAATCTATTATCCTTTTTACTAATTGCGTTATATTTTAGAGTTCCCTTTACCATATCTTTATCTTTGCCTAAAACGATGTAGACATTGGATCAAGTTTTGGGATAACGTCATTAAGGAGAATATCGGGAGATAGATATCTCGCATCAACATACTGACCATGAATTCTTAGGATAACTGGATTTGAATATCTTTTTGGATGCTTTGCTACATCAAGAAGTACTTTCGTTAGCCCTGACATAAAGTTAACATATTGCCAACATATTGTCAAAAACTGGAGTTTCCCCATTTTTTGATGATAGGAATTATAACATCAATAATATCAGTAGGTTATGGAAGTTAGTAGGTGGAAATAGAGAATACTAGCAAAACAGCAGAAAAATTAAAAGCATAGATCAGCTATGTTTCAATTTTGCCGTCACTTATGAATAAATTTTTTGGGAAAACTCCAGTTATGAAACACTTGACAGCTTTTCTAAGATATGCTACTTTTATAATCAGCAAACTTATATAGATAACTATAAATGCAAGAGAAATAATGGAGAATATAATACGTATAGATAAAGAGGATTCTCTGCCTATATATGCTCAAATAAAGCAAAAGATAAAAGCCAAAATAAAAAATAAACAATTGAACCCGTTTGATCGCATCCCTTCAGTTCCTGAAATGGCAAGAATGTGCAGGGTCAGTCCTATGACTATTCGGCATGCCTATACAGAATTAGTAAATGAAGGGCTTTTGTTCTGCGAACATGGCAAGGGTACTTTTGTGGCTGATTTTAAAAAGGTAAGCAAAAACGCAGGATATTTGATGACTAAGAGCGTAGGGCTTATTGTTCCTGATATTATGAGCAATGTCTTTCCCAAAATTGTCAAAGGCGCTGAGGATGTAGCCAACAACAGAGATTATAGTATTATTATTTGTAATACGGAGGACAGATCTGAAAAACAGGTTGAATATCTTCAAAGAATACGAGAGCAAAAAATATCGGGTTTAATCATTACCCCTATTGCCCACGCATCAGAATCTGTAGAGCATTACAAGCAGTTGCAAAGAGACGATATCCATTTTGTGTTTATTAACAGGTTTATCCCTGAGATTAAAACAGATTATGTTATTAGTGACAATGTTATGGGTGGTTATCTGGCCACAATTCATCTGATTGAGTTAGGTCATCAAAGAATTGCCTATATTTCAGATCCGAAATACATTGTTGCTGAGCAGAGATTGGAAGGATATAAAAAAGCCATGGCTGAAAAGGGGATAAGTTTTGACGAATCACTGGTTCGTTTCGCTGGTTTACGTGAGAAAAGGCCAGGTTATAAATATATGAAAGAATTTATGAAATCGAATAATCGCCCGACAGCGCTTTTTGCCTTTAACGACCGCATAGCAAAAGAAGCCTGCGAAGCAATCCTTGAGTTGGAATTAAGAGTACCTGATGACATTTCTGTAATTGGATATGATGATTCTCTTATTGCCATAACACTGCCTGTGCCTCTGACTACTGTCGCCTATCCATCTTATGAGACCGGTAGATTAGCTGCGGAGATACTTTTAGATAAAATAGAGGGAAAACAGCACGGAATTCAGCAGCATGTGTTAAAACCCAGATTAGTGGTAAGGGCATCATGCGGAGCAAAACGATGAAAAGAGAACAGAATGAATTCTAAGGAGAGGGTTATTACTACTCTAAATGGTGATATTCCCGACAGGGTGCCAATTGGTGAGTATGCAATTGATTTTGATACGGTTGAGAAGATTATAGGACATGAGACATATCTCAGAGCAAAAGCCAAATCACAAATCGCTTTCTGGGAAAATAGACATGAAGAAGTTGCTGAAAGTTATCTAAAAGATCAGATAGAATTACATGAGAAGCTTGAACTTGATATTCTTAATTTGAACGCTGATGCAACCTGGCAAATACCAACTCCTACGGATGAGGCAGCACCTAGGAAAGTTAATGATACAACATGGGAGGATAAATACGAACGTGTTTTCAAGTATTCGGACATAACAAAAGACATTACCTGTGTTAAAGACCCGGTGATGGAATCCATGAAGTTTTCTGTCGAAGATTACAATAAAGAACCACGTCTTTCTGTTCGGGATGAGCGTTCATGGAAGATTATTGACAGAGTTATTCAGCGGTTCAAGAAAGAGAAATTTATATGTGGCCCTTCTGGAGACGAAATTGGCATAGTATTTCTTGGTGGTATGGAAAGAGGGTGTATAGAACTGATACAGAATCCTGATGTAATAAAAGTTGCGACATCTTTTATGTTAAAACAGCAAAACCTTGATGATGAAGTGATGGTACATCCTGGCGTTGATGCTATTCTTTGGGGAATAGATTTTGGCTATAAGACTGGCCCATTTATTAGCCCTGATATGTTCAGGGATTTTTTCCTCGAGGCTAATAAAGCAAGAGTTAATAATTTACACAATAAATACGGGAAAAAAGTGGTGAAACATTGCTGCGGCAATAACTGGGCATTGTTGGATTTTTTTATTGAAATTGGATACGATGCTTATCAATCAGTTCAGGCAACGGCAGGCATGGATATATGTGAGGTAAAAAAGCTTTATGGAGATAAGGTTACACTCTGGGGTGGAGTTGCTCTTGAACACCTTATCAGTGGCACTACTGATGATGTCCGCCGTGATGTAAAAAAAGCAATGGAATGTGCCAAACCGCATGGACGTTTTATCCTCGGCTTAAGTCATTCCATAGCTGTAGGCACAAAATATGATAATTACATGGCAATGCTTGATGAATATCATGAACTCTCTTAGGAGGTGTAAATTGTGCAATAAATATGAAATGCAAAAAATTTGAGAAAAAAAAGGAGCAATATCATGTCTGAGAAAAAACGGTTGGTATACCTTAATGGTCAATTTGTGCCTGAGTCCGAGGCAAAGATCTCAATCTTTGATTCAGCTCTTATGTTTGGAGATATGATTTTTGATATGACCAGATCTTTTAATAAGAAACAGTTTGTATTAAGGGAACATATCGACAGGATTTATGCCGGTGTTAAGATGCTTAAAATCCCTCTTGAGATGACTCCTGAACAAATGGAAGAAGCGGTTTATGAAACAATAAAGAAAAACGAGCCGGCCTTTAACGAAAATGATGAGCACAGGGTAATGGTAGATATTACCAGAGGTTTGCTCTCGATGTATGCCAATGTTTTAGGCGGCAAGTCTGAGCCTAATGTTATTATCAGTGTTTTTCCGGTCAAATGGACAGTCTCAGCCCTTGCTCCCCTTTATGATTCAGGTGTTCATGCCGTATTCCCCTCTCAGAGAATGATACCTGCTGATCTGCTTGATCCAAAAATTAAAAATCGCAGCAGGATACATTATCTGATGGCGAATCTAGATGTCGCGCTTGTAGATGATCCGACGGCTTGGGCGCTCCTAATAGATCCTGACGGATTTATTGCCGAAGGGACCGGGTCGAATTTTTTTATAGTAAAAGACAATAAACTCCTTACTCCTGAACCAAGAAATATTCTTCGTGGTATAAGACGTAAATATACGATCAAGCTTGCTCGGGAAATGGGATTGGAAGTAATAGAATGTAATCTTAATAAATATGACGCCATAAACGCGGATGAGGCATTTTTTACTTCAACTGCTTTTACTTTAATGCCCTGTGTAAAGGTGCAGGGCAATCAGCTTGGAGACGGCAAACCCGGCCCCGTTACCAAAAAAATAATCAACGCATGGAATGAGCTTGTGGGACTGGATTTCATGGCTCAGGCAAAAGAATATCTTAAAGAGATGGGATCTGAAGGTTACAACGGAACAACAATGTACAGTTTTGGTGTGAAAGAAAAGAATAAATAATTAGACAAGGTTAATTAAAATGTCGCTTTCGGTAACTGAATTAAAAGCACAACCTGCTAAAAGGATTAAGACCAAATGGCGCAGGATTGTAACTGATATACCTGCTCCTGATTCACTGCCTGCAATCAAGGCATTGAAAGCAGTGGAACCTATTTCCATGCAGGGTATGCCTCCGATCCTCTGGAAAGAGGCAGAGGGGTTTCTTGTACGCGACGGTTATGGCAATCAGTGGATAGACCTGACCAGTGGAATAGTTATGGCTAATGCGGGACATAGCCACCCTAAAATCAGGCAAGCTATTCATGAGGCTGTAGACCGCAAACTGCTTTTCAGTTATGCCTTTCCGGCAGAGACACGAAGCAAATTACTGCAAAAGCTGGTATTCTTATCCCCTATTGCAAATTCCAAGGCACTTCTGTTCAGCGCAGGCACAGAAGCTACTGAATGCGCTATGTTGCTTATGCGGCGCCATGGCAAAGACATATCCAATCGCAAGGTGGGCATACTCAGCTTTCTGGATTCTTACCACGGCCGAACCTTGGGTGCGCAACTTGCCGCCAGCTCGCCCAATGCTGATGACTGGATTAGAAAAGAACAGGTCAGTCATTATCAGATTCCATTCCCTTTTTGTCCCCGATGTCCGTGGGGAAAGAAAAGGTATGATAACTGTGGCGAGTTTTGTTTTCAAAAGTGTTTAAACGATTTAAAACAACGAGGTATAGGTCCTGATAAAATTGCCGGTATAATTGCAGAACCTGTTCCAGGCTGGGCCACATGGCCTATGCCAAAAGATTTCTGTAAAACGTTGAAAAAATGGGCGGAGGAATACAAAATACTTCTGACCTTTGATGAAGTTCAGGCAGGCTGTGGCAGAACAGGCAAGTTTTTCGCTTTTGAACATCTTGGCATCATTCCAAATTTAATAACATTGGGTAAAGGGTTGACATCGTCTTTACCTGTTTCCGCAGTAATATGCCCTAAAGAGATAATTGATGAACTTGCTCCGGGTCAAATGTCCAGCACACACAGCGGTAACCCTGTTTGCGCAGCAGCAGCATTAGCATGTCTGGAAGTTATAGAAGAAGAAAAACTAATAGACGCTTCGGCAAAAACAGGCGCTGTTGTCTTAGAGCAATTGAAAAATTTACAGAATGAATTTCCCGAGCATTTCTTTTCCATTCACGGCAAAGGTTTGTTTATTTCAGCGCATTTAAAAAAGCCCCAAAATGGTGAACCGGATATAAAACTTGCGGATGCAATTGTTTATGAAGCGGTTCGTCGTGGGGTGATGATGTTTCCCACTGGCCGGGGATTTCTGAAGGTAACCCCGCCGCTATGCATCGAACCGGAGGCAGCTCTGGAAGCGGTGAATGTAATTCGTGACTGTTTTATGGATTTAAAAGATTGCGAGAACCATAAAAGGAATAAAAAAGAATAGAAAAAATAGGGGGAGTGGTATGTCGGATAATTTGAAGCAGTTAGAAGATTTGTTGAAACTCATTGAAGAGCGGATTGACCTGGAGCATTGCAAAAAGGTTGATGAACGTTATCGTGCAGTCTTTTCTTATGAGGCGATGGACCGACCGCCTCTGGTTATTCAGTCAGAATTTGGTAAAAACTGGAAACTGCCTGCGCCCTGGGACAAATTTAAACAATATCCATATCACTTAGCGTTTAATGATCCGGTTGCTATGATGCAGAACCAGCTTTTGGACCGGGTTGTGCCTGGTCTGATACTGAAAGATGATAACCCTTTAGCTATCCGTAACGATCACGGCACAGTTCAGATTGCCAGCATTTTGGGCGAGCAGTGGTATATGCATGAAGATAATTATCCATGGGTTGGTTCGTTGGGCTCTATGGAGACTGTCAAAAAACTGGTTGAAGAGGACAATGAGATTGACTTGCATGGCGGGGTTATGCCTCAGTCAGCAAAAACGCTCAAATTTTACACTGAGCAGCTTTCAAAGTATCCGCTATGCAAACAGGCTGTTCAGATATCACTGCCTGATTTACAGGGACCGATTGATACTGCTGATATTCTCTGGGGCTCAGAGATTTTTGCCGAGCTTCTGGCAAATCCGGAGCTGGTCAATGCGTTTCTGGACAAGATAACGAAGACAATGATAACTGTAGCGGAATACTACAGTCGATTTGCATATGACAGACTTGAGCCGTTTGCCAATACCCAACACGGCTATAATATTCCGGGCAGACTGCTTATCCGCAATGATTCATCAATTATGGTTTCACCTGATACTTATCGTGAGATGATTTTGCCGCATGATGCTAGGCTTCTCAAAGAAATTGGCACTGGCTCAATTCATTTTTGCGGCAACGGTCAGCATTTGATTGAGCCCATGCTTGAGATTTCTGAACTTCGTGGACTTGATTTCGGACAGCCTGAAATGATGGATATAAAGCGAATCTATGCGCTTTGTTCAGAGCGCAAGATAGTTTTAACCAATCTACACCCGAATCGTGAGGAATTAATTGGTAATCAGGCCGTGCGCAATTATCCGACTGGTGTGGTATTTCTGTATCACACAGAAAATATTGATGACGCCATTGAAGTTGTAGACAGATATAATGAGAGAGGGAAATAAGCATGAATACAATAAAAAATATTCGGCATACTGGAATAGTGGTTTCCGATATGGAAAAGTCATTAAAATTTTATCGCGACATTATGGGATTGAAACAGGTAATAGATTTTACTGAAGAAGGTAAATTTATAGATACTATCAGCAACCTGAAAGGTGTGCGCTTAAGAATGGTCAAACTTGTTGCTGAAGACGGCGGCATGATTGAACTACTCCATTATGCTTCACACCCTCAGCCTAAGTGTGGTGAAAATAAACTCTGTGAGCTTGGTCCTACGCATATTGCCTTTACTGTTGAAGACGTTGAGAAGGTTTATGCGGACTGGTCTGCCAAAGGCGTGAAATGCAATTCCAAGCCGGTTGTTTCACCGGACGGCAAGGCCAAATTATTTTTCTGTCAGGACACTGACGGTACCTTTTTGGAGATCGTCCAGATGTTGGAAGACTAAGCCATTTGGAAATATTGATTGGAAAACATTGTTGCAATGTAGAAAGGAGTAAGAATATGGTAAAAAATATGCTGTCTGTTGATCTCAAAGGAAAAATAGCACTCATTACTGGCGGTGCAAAAGGAATTGGTTATGCCATTTCAAAAGGTTTTGTAGCTAGTGGCGCCTCTGTGGCTGTAAATTATCTGAGCAGTGAAAAAAATGCTAAAGAACTGGTTGAGCAGTTTCAAGCTAATGGTATCCAAGCTGTTGCTATTAAGGCTGATATTACTGTGCCAGAGAATGTTGAGCACATGTTTGATCAGATAGAAAAGAAATTAGGAACCACAGTAGATATTCTGATTAACAATGCTGGAACTCAGATAGCGCTTAGTAGTGTAGAGGAGATGCCTATAGATGTTTGGAATAAGTCTCTGGCTCTCAATCTGACCAGCGCAATGATATGTGCCAAATGTGCTATACCGGGTATGAAAGGAAAAGGTTGGGGCAGGATTATTAACATTTCGTCAATCTCTGCCCGGTCTGGCGGCGGACCTGGCGGCACATCGTATGCCAGTGCAAAGGGAGGCATGAGCACCTTCACTAAGGGATTAGCAAAAGAACTTGGTCATTATGGCATCACAGTTAATGCTGTCGCCCCGGGAGTGATTCTTACTGATATACATAAAAAATTCTCAACTCCTGAAAGTCTTGAAAAACTGAAGATTCAGACAGCTTTGGGCAGACTCGGTCAACCAGAGGACATAGCAGGCGCAGTTTTGTTTTTGGCCTCTGATTCAGCCTCCTATATAACTGGAGAGACTATTTCAATAAATGGCGGATTAAGGATGGATTAAAAATAAAAGGGAGAAAGATGAAAGACTTTGGTGTATTAGTACCAGTTGTAACACCCTGTTCAAGAACAGGAGAAGTTGACATTGATGGATTGAAAGCTGTATGCACTTATGTGCTGGAATCTGGGTGTAAAGGCATTTTTGTTGCAGGGAGTACTGGCCGCGGTCCATGGTTTGACCTGAAGACAAAGACCAAAATCTGTAAAACTGTCAAACAGCATATTGGCAAACATGTTCCTCTTTTTGCAGGCTGTATGGCGTCAGGTCTGTCTGAAATGCTTGAGAATACACGGTCAATGGCAGATGCTGGAGCGCAGGTTGCTGTTCTAACTGCACCGGGTTATTTCAATTATAACCATAGAGAAATTGAGTCCATCTTTTTGCAATTTGCAGACGCCAGTCCGCTTCCGGTTATAATCTATGATATACCTGTATTTGCCGGAATAAAGCTGGATGTGCAAATGGTGTCACGCCTTTCCGAACATAAAAACGTCATTGGATTTAAGGATTCCAGCGCTGATATGGAACGGTTTAAAATCCTGCTCAAGCTTCTGGAAAACGAGCATGATTTTTACCTTCTTCAGGGCAAGGAAAACCTTATAGCTGATTCCTTGATTGACGGAGCATCAGGTGTTGTTGCAAGTCTTATTCATATTGATCCTATTCCTTTTGTCGAGCTCTGCCGCTCAGTTAAGAAAAGACACTATGATCTTGCACATAACATACAGGGGAAAATAACTGAATTAATAAATCTGATAAATTCTTGCTTTGCACGCAGACCGGAAGTATCCACGCTTTTTCAGTTTATCAATGCTGCGCTTAGACATCGAAGGATATGTGAAAATATTCTACTTAAACATGAAGGAGAGTGTCTCGACTGGATTAAAGACGAAGCATTGAAGGCAATAGAGATCTGCGCAGAAGCAAGGCAACTCATTAAAAATGGAGAAAAAATATGAAAGCAGCTGTTTATTATGGACCAGGTGACATCCGTGTTGAACAAAGACCTGAACCAAAGCCAACGAATGAGAATATAATTGTTAAGATACATTGCTGTGCAATCTGCGGTACTGATTTGAAACTGGCAACTGTGGGAAATCCTCGTTGTCATCCTCCAAGAATAATCGGGCACGAAATGGTGGGAAGTATTACGCATGTGGGTAAAGATATTAGGGGATTCTCTGTTAATGAGCGCATTACACTTGCTACAACAGTCGCATGCGGAACCTGTCAAATTTGCGCTCTTAACCTTGGCAATATGTGTCCCAGTGCTAAGCCTATCAGCTATGATTTTGACGGCGCTTTTGCTGAATATATAGCAATTCCTCCACAGGCAATTTCAGGAGGCAATGTGGTTAAAGTCCCTGACTCAGTTCCTGATGAGACTGCTTCATTGAGTGAACCTCTCAGCTGCGCAATCAATGCTCAGGAGCTTATTAATGTCAAGAATGTTAATTCTGTGCTTATAATTGGTGCCGGTCCTTTGGGTGCTATTCATGCTGAACTGGCTAAAGCAAATGGCGCAAGAGTTGTAATGATTAGCGAGTATTCTAAACAACGTCTTTCTATGGTGCGAAAGATTACAGATATCATTGTCATTGATGCCGGCTCACAGAACATTGAATCAATTGTAAAGAAAAACACATCTGGACTTGGAGCAGATGCGGTTATTGTCTGCGCTCCAAGCCAAAAGGCACAGGAATCGTCTCTACAATATGCTCGCAAAGGTGGTGCTATCAGTCTTTTTGCAAGCCTTCCAAAAGGTGTATCTGATACAACTTTTGACAGCCGTATAATTCACTATAATGAGCTCCGCATTATTGGAGCATCTGATTCTCGTCCGGAACATGTTCGTAAAGCAGTGAGTCTGATGGCTGAAAAGAAAATTAGTACACAAGCAATTATAACACATCACGTATCTCTTGATGAAATACAGAAAGGTATTGAACTCATGAAAAACAAAGAATCTCTTAAAGTTCTAGTATATCCAAGGAGTTAAAAATGAAGCTTAAAGATAGAGTTGCTGTTGTAACAGGTGGCGGCAGTGGTATTGGAGCTCAGATATGTCGGGAATTTGCCAAACAAGGCGCCTGTGTAGCTGTTACAGATTTACAATTTGACAGTGCAAAAAAAATTGCTAATGAAATTTGCAATTCAAAAGGAATAGCAAAAGCCTGGGCATTTGATGTTTCTTTGCAGGAACAGGTTATAGCCACAGCGGATAAAATTGAAAAGGAATTTGGAAATATCAGGATATGGGTAAATAATGCTGGTGTTTCTTATGTCATGCCTTTTTTAGAATGCACAGAGGAAATTTGGGATAAGACAATACGCGTTAATCTTAAGGGTACATTTAATGGATGTCAGGTAGCAATCCGGCACATGTTAGCCCATAAGCAGGGAGTTATACTGAACATGTCGTCTCAGTCCGGCAAGGTAGGCAATAGTCAGTATGAAGCCTATTGTGCCAGTAAATTTGGTATTATTGGTCTTACTCAATCTCTGGCAGTTGAATTTGCTTCGGCAGACATTAGGATTAATGCTCTTTGTCCAGGCGTTGTGTTCACCTCATTGTGGGATAGTATGATCAATGATTATGCTAAAAAACGCAATATGAAGCCCGAACAGGTTAAGCCATATTTTGAGAGTAAAATTCCAATTGGCAGACTATGTTCAGTTGAGGATGTTGCCAAAACTGCTGTGTTTCTTGCTAGTGATGACGCAGCATATATTACAGGACAGGCCATAAATATATCTGGTGGCGCAGTAATGTATTAACGGAGGAATAAAATGAAAATTTTTCTTGATACGGCGAATACCGAAGAGATTTCAAAAGGCATAGCTACGGGAATTGTCACAGGCGTTACAACAAACCCGACGATCATTTCTCGTGAGAACAAGACTTTCAGCAAGTGCATAAAAGACATTTTGTCAATAGATCCTGCGCTTACCATTCTTGTTGAGGTAATCGCCACGAAAACCAATGGCATGATTGAAGAGGCGCAACGGTTTGGCAAAATAAGTAAAAACGTTGTGGTAAAAATCCCGATGACTGAGCAGGGACTCGCTGCCGTCAAAGTACTTTCACGACAAGGAATTAAGACCACAGTAACGCTGGTTTTCAGTGTCAATCAGGCAATTACCGCTGCCTGTGCTGGCACGAATTACGTGGCTCCTTTCGTGGGCCGGCTTGATGACATCAACGCCGATGGCGTTGGTCTTGTCAAAAGAATAAAGACTGTCTTTGAAACACAGTGCGTTTCAACAAAAGTCCTGGCAGCTTCCATTCGCACGCCTCAGTCGGTAACTGAACTTTTCTCAGTCGGCTGTGATATCGTAACTATGCCTGGGAAGATACTTCATGCCATGATCAAACACCCTCTTACAGAGGCTGGGCTTAAAAAGTTTGAAGAAGATTGGAAGAAAGTACCTCAGGTATGAAAATTTTAGAAAACAAGAAATATGACCTTGCTTGTTTAGGCATTCTGGTACTTGATGTTTTTGGAAAACCCATAGAAAAGTTTCCAGAAAAGGGTACTTCCGAATATTTCGATACCATGGAAATACACCCTGGTGGCTGTGCGTATAACACGGGTGTAGATGGAGCCAGGCTAGGTATGCGAGTCAGTGTTCTCGGCAAAGTTGGAAAAGATTCATTTGGAGATATTATGGTGCAGTCTCTTAGAAAAGAAGGAGTGAATACTTCAGGAGTGCGTTGCTCGGATGAAACCAACACAGCCTTTTCCTTTGTCATGATACCAGAAGATGGTCAGCGACGTCTTTTTCATACCTTTGGAGTTAACCGTACTTATTCTAGTACTGAGGTATCCAAAGATATTATAAGGTGTTCACGAATATTTCATATAGCTGGCGCCTCACTTCTTCCTGCTTTAGACGGTAAGCCAATAGTTGAGCTTTTACGTTTTGCGCAACAGAATAAGATTTTAACAAGTCTTGATCCTGTCGTGCGCAAAGACATTGCGGATTTGATACTGCCATGCCTGCCGCATCTTGATATTTTTCTCCCAAACAATGATGAGTCTGTGCATATAACAGGGCTTAAAACTCCTGAAGATCAGTTGCACTTCTACCTTGACGCCGGTGCAAAAGTAGTAGGCATCAAGCTCGGGCAAGACGGCGTGTTAGTTGGGAATGGTAAAGACACACTGCGTTTGCCCGCATTCAAAGTTCCAGTAGTAGATACATGCGGCGCAGGAGATGCTTTTGTCGCAGGATTTCTTTATGGAACTCTGCAAGAATGGAACCTTGAGAAAACAGCATTGTTTGCCAGTGCAACAGCAGCATTTTGTGTGCAGGCAATTGGCGCAACTACTGCTATACCAATAAGTGAACAAGTCTTAACATTTATTAATGAAAGGAAACAAAAATGCCTATAATCACTGATTACACACAGGTTAAGGAAATATACAGCGAAACTTCTGAGCGAGGAATTGCTTTGCCAACGTTCTGTGCCGAAGACAGGGAAACGCTTGAAGCGATTCTTGCTTCTGCGCTGGAGATGGGGAAAATTACTGGAATTGAGGATATTCCCATCATTCCTGCATGGACATGTAGATATCCCCCAAGAGGTCAAATGAAACTACTTACTGCTTGTGGAGACCCTATACTTGGAATAAATCTTATGTTATCTGATTTAAAAGCTTTTATGGGGCAAACTAGTCCTTATCGAAAGCTTCGGGTTCTACCTCATCTTGATCATGCATTTCCCTGGCTGGATGGCGATATTCTGGAAAAGTATGTTGACTGCTTTGCTTCTGTTATGTGTGATGCTAGTGAAAAACCTTTTGAAGAAAACATCAGATTAACTGCTCAATATGCGGAAAAAGTTAAGGGCAAAGTGGTTGTTGAAGGGGCAGTTGATGAAATCTTTGAAGCAGGCAGCAATAAACAAAAAAATAAATCTACTACTGTTGAGCAATCTGAAAGGTTTTTGGCCCAAACTGGAGTTGATATAATTGTGCCTAATGTTGGAACAGAACACCGTGCTACTGTGGACAGTGTAAAATATTGTGGTAATCGTGCCAGAGAGATCAGTAAAGCTGTTGGTAGTATCCTCTGCTTACATGGTACTTCCTCTCTTAAACCAGAGGACATTAACTGCCTTCCTGATGATGGATTTATAAAGGTCAATATCTATACTTCTATTGCTGTTCATGGTGGACAAGCAGTAGCATATAATGTGCTGAATAATCTGGAAAATATATTCAGTGAAAACCAGTTAAAAGACCTGATTAATCAAAAGATACTCGGAGGAAATGTCCCTCATGCGGATTCTAGAGAAACCTGTTCTCCCATTAAACCTAAACTTAAATATGTTACAAACCCTCCTCGTCGCAATGCATGGTTTTCTGCTGTCCGCGACCAGTGCTGCTATTTTCTGGAACATCTTAACTACAGACAATTCCAAAAGTAGCAACTTATTTCTTTGACACAGCTTATTATGCTGAGGGATTTTGTGGATTATGCTTAATGCGCTTTCAATAGATAGCGAATTATATAGTTAAAAATTTCACATTCCATCTTATGTCTGAAGTTGCAATAGAATAAATATCCACTTTAAGCAACTCTGGGTAAAATTAAACATTTAGGGGAAATCCTTCATAGGATTCAGTAAAAATACCCTGACCTGTAAGGATTTTCTAAAATTTTCCGTTCCCATTTCAGCTAACTTTCAATGCCAATAATTCTGGAA
>Ga0207996_1001520_pt1 | contig 15847 bp, 10 predicted proteins | sample AntAceMetag02UKG_FD_184773 | JGI IMG/M metagenome (GOLD analysis project Ga0207996, IMG submission 184773) | Saline lake microbial communities from Ace Lake, Antarctica - Antarctic Ace Lake Metagenome 02UKG (SPAdes) (version 2) | ecosystem: Environmental > Aquatic > Non-marine Saline and... | reverse complement strand
AAAATATTTTCAAGATTGCATAAAGAAATCGAAGGAAGGGAGAACTCTTTTTTTGTTTTCTCTTCTTTCGAAATTATTCTTAACAATCTAAGGGGACATTTGGCACTAATGTAAATGATATCCTGTTTAATTTTATTGACATAGTACTCTGCAAATTAGTTTTGGAATTAGCTTACAAAGCAAGAAGGGGAATATATGAGTTTACTCGACAAAGTAAAAGGATTTACGAAAGCTAAAGAAATAATGGCGCTTGGTCATTATCCCTATTTCAGGGTTATAGATTCTGAGCAGGATACTGAAGTAACCTGTAATGGCAAACGCATGCTCATGATGGGTTCGAACAGCTACTTGGGTCTCACCAATCATCCACGTGTAATAGAAGCTGCCAAGAAGGCAACTGACAAATATGGCACTGGTTGTGCCGGTTCCCGCTTCCTGAACGGAACACTGGATATTCATATAGAACTGGAAGACAAACTGGCAAAACTGGTTGGAAAGGAAGCTTCTCTGGCTTTTGCTGCCGGTTACATGGCAAATCTGGGAGCTATTTCTGCTATGGTGGAAAGAGGGGAATATATTGTAACAGATAAATTCGACCATGCTTCCATTCTTGATGGCTGTATGCTTTCCATGGGAAAAATGGTTCGTTTCAATCACAATAATATGAAACATCTCGATACTGTTCTGGAAAAGAAAGTTGCAGGTAAGGGTGCTCTCATCGTGGTGGACGGAATCTTCAGTATGGAAGGAGACATTGCGGATGTTTCCAATATCTGTAAATTAGCGAAAAAGCATAAAGTCAGTGTGATGGTGGACGAAGCACATTCTCTGGGAGTTCTTCACAAAACCGGAGCTGGAGCCACGATGCACTTTGGCTGTACAGATGATGTGGAAATAATTATGGGGACTTTCAGCAAATCGCTTGCTTCTGTGGGTGGATTCCTTGCCGGCAGCAAAGATGTTATCCATTATATCAAACATTTTGCTAGATCTCTCATTTTCAGTGCCTCTTTACCGCCAGCTTCAGCAGCAACTGTTCTGGAAGCAATGAAAATTATGAAAGAAGAACCGGAACGTATAGATAAACTCTGGGAGAATACACATTATATGATGGAAAATTTCAAAGCTATGGGATATAATACTGGCAGCTCTTGCACACCTGTAATTCCTCTTCATGTGGGTGATATGATGAATGCTTTTAAGATGTGGAAACAGTTGGATGATGAAGGAGTTTTCATCAATCCGATCGTTCCTCCTGCTGTTCCTCCTAATGATACACTTATCAGGACCAGTTTCATGGCAACACATACCAGAAAACAACTTGATGAAGCACTCGAAAAATTTGAAAAAATCGGTAAACGGGTTGGAATAATTTAATAGTTTCCAATTATTTATTTTTAGCGGCAGGAATGCCGCTTTTTTGTATTTGACATAAATCAAGCAAAATAGGAATTTAATTTTAGAAAGAATTTTATCAGGAGATTTTTTATGGCAAAATCTTATAAAGATTTGGAACAATCTTATGAAAAGAGTGTGGAGAAAACGATAAGCAGATTCTCAGAAAGAAAGGAAAAATTCCTTACCGGTTCGGATAAAGAAGTTAAACGAATTTACACAAAGGAAGATACCGAAAATATAAGTTATGAAGAATCTCTCGGATTCCCGGGAATTTATCCTTATACACGCGGAGTTCAACCCACGATGTATCGCGGGCGTTTTTGGACGATGAGACAATATGCCGGTTTTGGTAATGCTGAAGAATCAAACCAAAGATATAAATTCCTTTTGCAAAAAGGACAAACCGGTCTCAGCATTGCTTTCGATCTGCCAACGCAGATGGGTTATGACAGCGATCACCCAATGAGTGAAGGAGAGGTAGGGAAAGTGGGTGTTGCGATAGATTCTCTAGCAGATATGGAAGTTCTTTTTGATGGAATTCCGCTTGATAAAGTTTCTACTTCTATGACGATAAATGCTCCGGCTGCTGTACTTCTTGCTATGTATATTGCAGTTGCGGAGAAGCAGGGAGTTTCTGCTGAAAAATTAAGAGGAACGATCCAGAATGATATTCTTAAGGAATATATTGCGCGTGGAACTTATATTTTTCCACCCAAACCTTCTATGAGATTGATTACCGATACATTTGAATATTGCACTAAGAATGTTCCGAATTGGAACACGATTTCGATCTCCGGTTACCATATCAGGGAAGCAGGTTCAACTGCTGCCCAGGAAATTGCCTTCACGCTGGCAGATGGAATAGCATACGTGAAAGCAGCAATTGAGAGCGGTTTGAAAGTGGATGAATTTGCACCTCGTCTTTCATTTTTTTTCAATGCTCATAACGACCTGCTGGAAGAAGTGGCAAAATTTAGAGCTGCACGTTTTTCGTGGGCAAGAATTATGAAAGAAAAATTCAAAGCAACCAATCCGAAATCATTAATGCTGCGTTTTCACACTCAAACAGCTGGCTGCACTCTCACAGCTCAACAGCCGGATAATAATATCGTTCGGGTTGCTGTTCAAACACTGGCAGCAGTTTTGGGAGGAACACAAAGTTTACATACAAATTCCCGTGATGAAGCACTTGCTTTACCAACTGAAGATTCTGTTCAGATTGCACTTCGTACACAACAGGTTGTTGCTCACGAAAGTGGAATAACAAATACGATAGACCCGCTCGCAGGTTCATATTATGTGGAATCCCTCACAGATAATTTGGTAAAAGAAGCTAGCGAGATGATCGAAAAAATTGAAGAAATGGGTGGCATGGTTTCTGCCATCGAGAAAGGTTTTGTTCAGCAGCAAATTCAAAATAGCGCCTATGATTATCAGAAGTCGATTGAAAGAAAAGAGCGTATCATTGTGGGTGTAAACGAATTCCAAGTAGAAGAAAAAACCAAACCTGAACTTTTGAAAGTTAATCCGGTTATTGGTGAGAATCAAAAAGCAAAATTGAAAAAAATAAAAGATACAAGAGATAATGAAACAGTTTATGAGAAGTTGGAAGCAATTAAAAAATCTGCTAAATCTGGTGAAAACTTGATGCCGCTTATTCTGGAAGCAGTAAAGGAATATGCAACTCTGGGTGAGATTTGTGAAGTTCTGCGAAAAGAATTTGGTGAATATAAAGAGAGTGTGATATTGTAGCTCACGGATAAACACTGGTAAATTATTGAATACATGTTTTATGAGTGAAATTTATGTATTCTCTTTTTTCTTAATCTTAGCCAATTGTTCAGCATCTGCTAAGTCTTGTAACCTTCCAGTATTTTTTTTAGCAACTATTAAATCATCAAGATTTAAAAAATTAATTTTGGTTTTATCTAATTTTATTTCAACTTTCCTTTCAAAGCAGTTTTCAAAGTTTAATCCTGTAACATCAACCAGTAAATCTATGCGATATGGTTCATATCCCAATTGGATAATATTTTCCGGATTTGAAAAATCTTTAATACTCAAATCCAGAGAACCAAAACCAAAATCTTTTATTGCTTGAAGAAGTTTCTGAATATTTTCTTTTGCCAACCAGATCCAGAAGTCGATATCTTTTGTATATCGTGGATAACCAAAAAAATTGACTGCATATCCTCCGATTACAAGGTATTTGACTTTATGTTTGTTTAACAATTCGACAAATTCTCTGAAATCCTTGTTCAGAACCATATTTCTCCTTGATTACTTCTTGTCGTATTTCTTCTAATTGTGTCATGCGTTCGATTTTAGATAAAGAAATCCAATATAATAAGTTGCTTTCGTCTTTTCCTTTAATGACAATTCGAATTCGTTTTTTCATCTTATTTTCCTGATACTCATTAAACAAAATGAAATTGTATTTAAGAGTCAAGTTATTTGATTTTTTCTGTAAGGAGATAGAGTGATAAGTTTATTATAAAATGTCTCCCGTCACACAGCGGGAGCTATGTGACGAGATTATATTCAACTGGCTCTGCTTTGAGATATTTACTTAGTTTTCAGTATTTGATTCGGATAAATTTTGGGAAATAGATATTCTCATTATTTATTAGTTTTCCAAAATCTCCATTGTTTATATTATACGTTATTAAGATTCCATCTGCGGTCAATTCAGGATGTGCGTTTGTTGGCATGCGTTTAGTTTCTAATTATTTCTTCTATTAAACTTTGATGAATTTGGTCTATTTTGATTTTTTGTAGCAAAATATTCTTGTTTTCTTCGTGTTTTCTCCTTTTCAAATACTTGCTTTTCCTTTGCTGTCATTGGATTGTCTGTTTGCGGAAAAGGATTTTCATTTATAATTTCTATTTTCAGGTTTATTAATTTTTCAATATCTTTTATATACGCATTTTCTTCAGGTTCACAGATGGATATAGAAATACCTTCATCTCCTGCTCTACCTCCTCTGCCTATCCTGTGAACATACGTTTCAGCTATATTCGGGATATCATAATTGATGACATATTTTAGTTTATCAATGTCAATACCTCTTGCAGCAATATCAGTTGCCACCAACACCCTTATTTCTCCGTCTTTAAACTGTTTCAGGGCTTTTTGCCTTTTATTTTGGGCTTTGTCACCATGTATAGCTGCTGTTTTGATTTTTTGCTTTTTTAAATACCGTGCTATTTTGTCAGCACCATGTTTTGTTCTGGAAAATAACAATACCTGCTCAATTCTTGTATCCTGAAGTATATAAAGAAGCAAATCTTTCTTACTTAATCTATTAGTATAATACAGGTATTGATGTATTGTTTCGGCAGCAGAAGAAACCGGACTTACTTCTACTTTAATAGGATTCTTCAGAATTTTCTTCGAAAGTTCAACAATATTATTTGGCATTGTTGCTGAAAAAAATAATGACTGCCGTTTGGTTGGTAATTTGGCAATGATCTTTCTAATATCATGAATAAAACCCATGTCGAGCATACGGTCAGCTTCGTCCAGCACAAAATATTCAATATCATTTAATCTAACGAAACCCTGATTCATCAGGTCCAGAAGTCTTCCGGGTGTTGCAACGAGAATATCGACACCTCTGCGAAGAGCATCCGTTTGTCTGCCCTGAGTCACGCCTCCAAAAATGACGGTATTTTTTATTCCTGTAAATTTCCCATAGGTCGAAAAACTTTCTGCAATTTGAATCGCTAATTCGCGTGTAGGAGTTATGATGAGCGCATTAATTTTGCGTGGACTGATATTCCGTTGACGATCAAGAAAGAGGTGCTGTAGGATTGGAATAGCAAAAGCAGCCGTTTTACCTGTTCCGGTTTGAGCACTACCCAACACATCTTTTCTATTTATTATGAGTGGAATCGCTTTTTCCTGTATTGATGTGGGCACAGAATATTTTTCTTCTTTTAGAGCCTTTAAAATAGGCTCAATGATTTTTAGATCTTCAAATTGCATTATTCAAATTTTTTAATCCCATTCTAAAATATTTTAAAAGAAACCTTGTGGGATGATATATAAAAAAGCTCAAAGGTAATGCACTATCGCTGTTAATGCATGCCAACGTTGAGAATATGGGGCGTTTGGCATTTTGAAACACCAACCTATCAAACCGCTATATGTTTTATTAAATGTACTCATTTTCAAATTTAGCACTATCCGCCAAATGACCTATATTTATTGTTGGCAACCGTAATTTCCTGACAAATAACTATATCAGCCTTGTTAAGCTTTAAGGCAAAACATTATAATGAACAACAACAGAATCCTGATTTTTATATTCAGCACGATTAGTTTTTGTTCTGTCGATTTGTTCCCTTTTGGTTTGTTCGCCTTCATTATTTCTGAACGCTTTTTTTGGGAAACAATATCACTCATATTCTTCTAATTCGATTCTTTCTAATAATTGAGCAAGTTTAGCAGATTCTTTGTTTTTTTCTAAAAAAGCATTATACGCTCTGTATGCTTCTTCAATCATTTTTTGATACAATAAAACTCTTATCCCTTTGGGAGCTAAAGTTTGTCTTGATTCTTCAATCCTTGTTTCGTCTGTCCAATCTTTCAAATTTCGACCTATCAAACAAACCACTTCAATTGGTTCACGCTCTTTGTCGATTTCTTTTAATATTTTCCTTAATGCTTCTCTATATTTATCAACTTGACTTAATATTTCCGGCGTTGATGGGATTGGAGATGGATTTGCACGCTTCAATTCAATTATTATGTGCTTTCCAGATGAGTTTTTATAACGAATATCTACACGACCCTTTCTTTCTTCTTCAGACAACTTATCACTAATAATTTTAAAAGCTGTTTCAACCCTTTGCTCCATATAAGGTGTTTCTGTTGTCCTATCCCAAGAAGGATCAAGAAGCCAAAGGTGATTATATAAAAGCTCTTGCACAGTTTTTTCTAAAGCGTTTTCATCAATTTGAGATTTAAGTTTTTCTATTACGCATATTCGTTCTTTTATAATTTGATAGTATTTTGTAGCCTCAATTTCATCGAAATCAGCAATCAAAGCAGTAAATTCTATCATATTGTCTATACTAATTGATTCTAAGGCTTCGAGTTTCCGTTTATATTTCATGTTTTCGAAAGCTAATACACTTTGTTTATACAACTCACGTCTTTCTCTATCGTTTTCAATTTTTAATTGTCCGATTTTTCCAAAAAGTGTTTTGGCATGTTTTTTATCTTCACCATGAAGAGTATTATACCAATCATCAATTGCTTGTATCTCTTTCGCTTCTTCTTCTCCTTTGCTTTTTCTCAGATTCGTCCATTTGTTTTGGATATGTTTCAACTCACCATACACAAAATCCCTTAAAGCAATGTATCGAGGATCATCCTTCTTTATTTCCTGTCTATTACTCGTTGCACTTTCGACCATTCCTGTAATATCAAGAAAATCTGCATGTATTTCTCCTATTAGATATTTCGAAAACAATCCACCTTCTGCAAAATCTTCGAGTATATCTTCTTGAGCTAATTTCCCTCTTACTAAAATTGTTATTTTGTTTAAGTTATCATATTGATCTTTCAGATCTCCAGAATGTACAGCTGTTCCGATCCAACCAGTTACTTCATATTCGACATCTTTATCATTTTCTTGATATTTTACTTTTATTTTATTTGATTTTTCTTCATCATAATCTAATTTGTCATTTCTACAATAACCTTTAAATTTTTCAGATTCATTACCAAAATACCATAAGTAATGGATTTTATGGTAGTAATCTCTATCATCTATGCCTATCTCTACTTCATTCAAATAGACTTTGAAATTATACTCTGAACCCAAAACGCTAAAACGACGTGCTAATCTCTTTCTAAGCGCTTCTGGTGTTCTACCTAATCCCCTCTTCAAATCCGATATTGTAATCCTAGTTCCATTATCTTTAATATTAACTTTACCAATTTTATCTGTAATTATAATTTCATCTTCTGGAATATCATCAGGATTATAGCACTTCTTTTTTTCTTCTTCAATTGCTTTTTTTATACCTTCTGAAGACATTAAAAGGCCGTTTTTTTCTTCTTCCTTTAATGATTCTACTTTTATTGTTTTCGATATAGAGAATAAACTAAGTTTTCCAATACCTTTACGCCCCATTAAAGGTCTTCCGTCTTTTGATGTATCACCTTCTACATTTCTTTTTTGGTATCCAACATTTAAGAATTTATCGTTCATATCGTCTACGTTCATTCCTTGACCATTATCTGTTATAACTATATCATCATCCCTAATAGTTATATCTACCTCAGTTGCATCTGCATCCCAGGCATTTGCTACTACTTCAGAAAGAACTGCTGGTGTATTACTATATAGATTAATACCTAAATGATTTAGAACATTTAAACCAATAGTCATTTTATATTTTTCATCGTTATTTGAACTATTGTTCATGATTATCCTCCAAATGCTTTATTATACTTTTTCCAACAATTAAACCAAGTTTAGGAGGAACAGCATTTCCGATATGAATACCTATTTTACTAACATTCAATTCATTTTTATCTTTATTAAAAAATTGATAATTTTCAGGAAATGTTTGTAATAATGCTCCTTCTCTCAAAGAAATTGCCCTATTTTGTTCGGGATGTCCAAAACGACCAGTTCCAAAATTATAAAATTGAGTAGTAATAGTTGGTGATGGTTTATCCCATCTCATACGACCATAAACAGAAGGATAAGTTTTACCTGATTTCTTTTGGTGACATTCTAATTGCAAAGTATCTTCCCAGTCCCTCCAAGTACCCCCTGGTTTCGATTGTTTCATTCTTTTAAGGTTAATATGTGAAAGTTTACTTGCTCTATGCAAGGGATCCGAAGTCGATGCCTGACCATGTTCCAGCGGTTCCAAGTTGCTGATAGTATCCATTACTGTTTTATAATTATTTTTCTTTATCGTTGTTGATAGAAGCTCTATACTTCCTAATCTCGAAGCTAATAGAACTAGTCTCGATCTGGTTTGAGGGATTCCATAATCAGGGCAATAAACAATTTTCGACGAGATTTTATAATCATTATTAATTAGCACTTTTAGGAATTCTTGATAAATCCTCGAATTTCTTAGTTGAGGGACATTTTCCATAGAAACTATTTCAGGTTTTAACTTGTCGATTATCCTACCAAAGTGTCCCAACAGATCCCATTTTTTATCCTGATCTCTTTTTTTATTTTTTTGAGTATGTTTTGAAAAAGGTTGGCATGGTGCACAACCGACAAGTATACGAATTTCCGAACTATCATATTCTTTTTCTAAATCATTTTCATTGAGCTCTTTAACATCCATATTGTAAAATTTTGAACCTTTGTTATTTTTTTCATAAGCGTATTTGCATGATTTGTCAGTATCTATGCCAGCAATAACATTAATTCCTGCTTGTATAAGACCTTGTGTCATGCCCCCGATGCCACAGAAAAGGTCGATTGCTTTGATGTTAAGTTTTTTCATATAAATCTATTATCCATATCCGTTTAATTATTACTTGATTTATATGTTTGAATTTCAGTTTTTCCGTCAAGGCATTTGTTTTTTTTGTTAGGAGAGAGTAATTCTCATTCCTAAGCTTCTGTTTTGGAATGTAATAGCTTGCGAAGTTTCGACTTCGCATTTAAAAAAAAAGCCTTACGAAGCGGAAGCTTCGTAAGGAGAATATTTAAGTTGTTTATCCACAGGAATATTTCAACTTAACTCAAGACTACGTCTTAAGTCAAGTTTGCATTTTGTTTGAAAAATTGGCTTTATGAATAGTTTCTAATTAGTGCTGTTTTTTTTTAATATAAATCTCATCCTTTTGCTCAACAAAACCATATCCTTCAAATAATAAGTATTTTCTGCATTCAGCCATTCTTCTTCAAAATCTTTTTGTTGAACAAGAGTGGCAATTGCAGCAAGTGTTTTCAAGTGGAATGCTCTATCTTCTTTTGTTCCAATAAAAGCAAAAACTGCTTTTACAGAATTCTCTTTAGAAGTAAATTTGATACCTTGTTTGCAGCGGATGAGCATCAAGAAAAAATGACCGCTACCCTCGATAATTATATGAGGAATGGCAATAAAAGGTGAAATCGCAGTATTACAATCTTCCTGCCGATGCATTAATTTTGCATATATTTCTGCTTTATTCATCTCGATTTCAGCAGAAATATTTTCAGAAATAATTTCAAAAAGTTGCTCTAATTCCAGAGGACCTTCTAAATCTAAGATTTTTGCAGTTTTCACAAGTTTGTCGAATTTATCAGGTTGTATATTATCTCTATCACACAAAATATCTCTGAATTCTGTTTCCAGAATATGGTCTGTTAACCTGTTATCTGTTATTCTTTTGAGCAAATGCAAAAGTGCATATTCTCCCTCATATTTTTTTCTTCCGTAAAACAGATAAAAACTTACACTTATCAAAAGAAAAGCAATACTGATCTCGATTGCTTCAAGTCCCAGATCAATGATAAAAAATGAAAAAATAAGAATTCCAATGATTTGCAGCCAGGGATAAAGAGGAGCTTTAAAACTGGGTCTGTAATTTTTCAGTTTGCTTTCTCTTAATATGATGACCGAAAGATTAGTTAAAACATACGCAGTTAAAATCACGGTGGACGCAACTTTTACCAATGTTTCCAATGGCAGAAGTAATGCCAGAATAATAAATAAACCGGTGATGAAAATAGAGGGAACAGGTGTTTTAAATTTCTTGTTTACTTTACTGATAGCATTGGGCAGCAGATTATCTCTGCTAAGAGCTAAAGGATAACGGGATGCTGACATAATTCCTGCATTTGCAGTGGTGATAAAAGCTAATAAAGCAGCAATCGAAATGATAATAAACCCGGGTGTTCCGATGATAGTTCCGGCAGCATCCGCTATCGGCGTAAGCGAACCTGAAAACGATTCTGCCGGTAGAATTCCCACAGTCACAATAAGAATTAAAGTATATATTATCGTTACAGCAGTTACGGAAACAATCATACCAAGAGGAATATTCTTTTTTGGATTTTTCACTTCTTCGGAAACACTAGCAACTTTCAACAGTCCGCCAAAAGAGATAAAAATAAAACCTGCTGTAGCAAAAATCGGATTGATTCCCTGGGGAGCGAAAGGGTGAAAATGAGATGTATTTATTTTTGGAAATCCAAATATGATATATAGCACCATTAAGATTAATAAGCCGATTACAAGTGAGACTTGAAATTTGGCAGCTTCTTTTGCTCCGACCATATTCAACAAAATGAAAAAGATGCAAACAAGAATTGATGAAATCAATACAGGAAATCCGGTAACAATAAAAATTATTTCTGATATACCAAAAATGGCAAAAGCACTTTTCAAAGATAGAGCAAACCAGCTTAAAAATCCGGATATAGTTCCAATTAATGGACCTAAACTTCTATTTATAAAATAATAATCACCTCCGGCTTTAGGCATTGCTGTGGAGAGTTCGATAATACTGAAAATACCGATCAGGGCAAGAATCCCTGCCAGAAAATAAGAAATGAATACTGCTGGTCCTGTACGGGCAAAAGCAAGTCCGGGTAAAATGAAGATACCGGAACTGATCATTGCACCGGTTGCAATGCAGAATACATCGAGGAAAGTCAGCTCTTTTTTCAATTTCATTTTAAATTCATTCGTTAATATTGCTGCCTTAAAGCTTGAGAAATATTCAAAGAATAATCTCCAATATGCTCGAAATTTTTAAGAACATCTAAGTAAAGTAATTCAGATTGAACATTTGCACCTTGCTGAAGCCGGATTCGAGCAGCTTTACGAAGATTGTTTCGGGATGTATTTATTTGATTTTCCAATTCATAAGCAATATCCAGTTCCTGCTTTTGGAGATGTTCTTTTAAACGGGATTTATTAAAATGAATAAACTCATAAATTAATTCCGAATAATTTTTTATTTCTTCTTTTGCTTTTGGGTGCAATTCCAGGTTTTTAGCATATTTTCTCTGGCATAACAAAATCAATTTGTAGCAGCTATCTCCAATGCTTTCCAGTTCGTGAACAATACGCATCATAGCATTAACATTTTTAATGCTGGTTTCGCTCAATTCTTCTTTGGAACATTCCACCAGATATTTGGAGATTTCCAATTGCATCTGGTCTGTAAGTTCTTCCATTTCTTTAATGTTTTCCACTTTATCATCTATCTGTTTATCCAGATTATTAAATACCTCAAAAAAAGTATTAAACATATTTTCAGTAATATCAGACATTTTTGATATTTCATTTCTCGCATGCATAATATTCATTTGAGCAGTATCTTGAAGTCCGGTTGAAATATAATCCAGTTTATACTCTTTAGAAATATCTCTTTCTTTGGGACGAACAAATTTCTCTACTATTTTGGCTAATTGAGGAATAAAAGAGATGAAAAGCAAAGTATTTGTAAGATTGAAAATCGTATGAAAAAGAGCTAAATTCAAAGGTAAATTTTCCTGGAGTTGAGAATCCCACGGTGCGATTTTAAGAATGAATTCTGTAAAATATTTGAAAATAAACGCTATCCAGATAACACCAAGAACATTGAACAGGAAGTGGGCACGAGCCGTTCTGCGTGCATTTACAGATGTGCCGATAGATGCGAGATAGGCTGTAACAGTGGTTCCGATATTCTCTCCCAAAATTATTGCAGCCGCAGTAGGAAAATTAATCCAACCCATGTAAGCCATTGTCACCGTAACTGCCATGGCAGCACTGGAAGATTGCACGATCACCGTGAGTATGGAGCCAACAAAAACGAAGATCACAAATGACAAAAATCCCAGTTCTGTATAATTTTTTAGAAATTCCAGAACTTCCGGGTTACTGTTGATATCCGGTACAGAACTTTTCAGGAACATCAAACCCAGAAAAAGCAAACCAAAACCAACAAGTATTTCACCGATATCTCTTCTTTTCTTAAATTTTGAAAACATGAATGGTAAGCTGACGCCAATAATCGGCAGAGCAATTGCAGTTATTTGGAACTTGAATCCAATGAAAGAAACTATCCAGGTGGTAACTGTGGTGCCGATATTTGCTCCCATTATCACACCGATCGCCTGGGTAAGAGTGAGTAAATTTGCATTCACAAAACTCACAACCATCACTGTTGTTGCCGATGACGATTGAACAAGTGCTGTGATGAGGAAACCTGTGAGAACTGCGACTGCACGATTTGCTGTCATATAATTCAGGATGGATTGCAGCTTTTTGCCGGCAACCTTCTGGATACCGTCGCTCATCACACGCATTCCATAAAGGAATACACCGAGAGCACCGAGAAGCTTAAAAATTGTTATTATCAAATCGATAATCTCCTATTAACTTTTTTCTCTTTAAATTTATCTTTAGTTTGATGTCAATTCTATTTTTCAGACTCGACTTGAAAGGAATGAAATGACTTCGAGTTGAGAATGAAAAATTTTGATAACTTTCCGAAATTACGAAATGTCATTCTCACGAAAGTGGGAATCTAAAAAATAAGTTTCGGAAAGTACACTTTTCTGCTTGTTACCAAAGTCTCTTTGGTAACACAATGAATTGAGAAACTCTGTTTCAAGTTGTTGAAAGGAATGAAATGACTTCGAGTTGAGAATGAAAAACAGCATACCTTTGAAAAGTCTATTTGAGAGAATTCCTCAGTGAGTTAAATATTTCTATTTTTTCTTCTGCAATCTCGCCCATTCATCACGCAGAGTAACCGTGCGGTTGAAAACAAGTTTACCAGGTTTAGAATCTTTTGAATCCACGCAGAAATAACCCTGTCTTTCAAATTGAAAACGTTCACCCTGTTTAGATTTTGCTAAACCAGGTTCGAGTTTGCAATCCTTCAAAACATTCAGAGAATTAGGATTCAAACATTCTTTGAAATCTTTGTTTTCCAAACCTGGATCCGGAACAGACAATAGGTAAGAATATAATCTAACTTCCGCTTCCAAAGCGTGTTTTGCAGAAACCCAATGCAAAGTTGCTTTCACTTTTCTGCCATCCGGAGCTGAACCACCTTTTGTTTTAGGATCGTAAGTGCAGTGTAATTCAGTCAAATCTCCATTTTCGTCTTTTACTGCATATTCGCATTTGATGAAATATGCATATCTCAAACGAACTTCGCGACCGGGAGTTAAACGGTAAAATTTCTTAGGAGCATCTTCCATAAAATCATTCTTTTCGATGTAAATAATTTTCGAGAAAGGAACTTTCCGACTTCCCGCAGAAGCATCTTCAGGATTATTTATCGCATCCATTTCTTCAACTAAATCTTCAGGATAATTATCGATTATAACTTTTAAAGGATTCAAAACTGCCATAACTCGAGGGGCACTTTTATTCAGGTCCTCTCGAATAGTATGTTCCAATAATGCCATATCAACCAAACTCTGACGCTTGGCAAGTCCAATGCGATCACAAAATGTGCGAATAGATTCCGGTGTATATCCACGTCTTCTCAAACCGCAAATCGTAGGCAAGCGAGGATCATCCCAACCGGAAACAAAACCTTCATTTACAAGTTCCAGAAGCTTGCGTTTGCTCATCACGGTATAATTCAAATTTAGTCGCGCAAATTCGATTTGTTGCGGATGATAAACATTTAAGGCATCCAGAAACCAGTCATATAATGGTCTGTTATTTTCAAATTCGATTGAGCAGAGAGAATGAGTAATTCGCTCGATAGAATCCTCGAGACAGTGAGCAAAATCATACATTGGATAAATATTCCACTTGTCACCGGTTCGATGATGTTTTTTCCTACGAATCCTGTAAATAAGAGGATCACGCATCAACATATTGGAAGCATCCATATCGATCTTGGCACGCAAAGTATGAGTTCCATCCTCAAATTCACCATTTTTCATCCGCTCCAATAAATCCAGATTTTCTTCGATAGAACGAATTCTATACGGACTTTCTTTTCCCGGTTGTTTTACAGTTCCTCGATATTCGCGAATTTCTTTTTCGCTTAAACTGCAAACATAAGCCTTGCCTTCTTTGATAAGTTGAATCGCATATTCATACATTTGGTCAAAATAATCCGAAGCATGATACAAGCGATCTTCCCAGTCAAAACCCAACCATTTGATGTCGTTTTGGATGGATTGAACAAATTCCGGATCTTCTTTTATAGGATTTGTATCATCAAACCTGAGATTACAAAGTCCATTATAATCTCTGGCAATTCCGAAGTTTAAACATATCGATTTGGCATGACCAATATGAAGATATCCATTTGGTTCCGGGGGAAAACGTGTGTGCACTCTTCCCTCATATTTATTTGTCTTCAAATCTTCATCGATGATGTTCCGAATAAAATTTGTAGTTTCAGTGTTTTTTGATTCCATTATAACCTCTTTTATTTAAACTTGTTAAGTTTTGGAAACTTACCAAGTTTTTCTATCGACACCACCTACTCCTTCCGAAACTTCTGTTTAGGAAATTAATAGGATTTGAAGTGTTTGTTCCAGCATTGAAAGCTCCTACTTTGCTGTTGAGAGAAGCAGAACCTTCTGGATATAGCGCCTTCCGAACTGAAAAGTTCGGAAGGAGAAAAAGTTTTTTCATTTTCAATTACCTGAAAAAAGTCTGATTCAACCTGTTATAAATTTCAGTTAAAATCAATTGCGGGTTGACGTTTCCACTTAACCTTCTGAGCATCTGCTCCAGGAAGTCTATTAATTTTGTTACATATTCATCCACATTCGGATTTAAACGATGCAGAATTTCCAGCATCTCAGTTTTATCCAAATTCACGATTTCAGAAGGATAATTCTGAAAAAAGGAAATATCACTTAATAAGATTATCAGGTGAGAAATAATATCTGCGAGTTCGGATTGGGTTTTTAAAGTTCTGTAATTATTTGCGAATTCGATGAACAAAAGGTCATCTTGAGCGAGCATAATTTTCAATAATTCGTATGTTTTCTCACGCGTTTCCAATCTGCCTTCTTCCACTAACCGCAGGGCTTTTGCCATGCTTCCATTGGCGATTCGGGCATACATTTTTGCTTCAATATTTTCCAGAAATTTTTCTTCTATCAATTCCTTTTCGATTATTTGTCTGGTTATTGGAAAAAACTGGATTTTCTGACAGCGAGAAAGAATTGTGGATAAAAGCGAATCCGGTTTTGATGATGTTAAGATGATCACTGAATCTTCAGGCGGTTCTTCCAAAGTTTTTAGAAACGCATTTGCAGTTTGAATGTTCATCATATCAGCATTTTCAATAAGGTATATTTTTTTTCTACCTTCATTTGGAGATAAATTTATTTTATGAATGATCATTCTGATACTGGCAATGCGAATGGCAATTTTGCCTTTGAAAAAATAATCTTTCCAGGGAGATTTGATTTTATTGGCAATGTAAGCGTAGAATTCATTTAAATCTGTTTCAGATTTTATTTTTCCATCATCAGAATGCCAATTTGGTGAAGGA
>Ga0207996_1001515_pt1 | contig 15864 bp, 15 predicted proteins | sample AntAceMetag02UKG_FD_184773 | JGI IMG/M metagenome (GOLD analysis project Ga0207996, IMG submission 184773) | Saline lake microbial communities from Ace Lake, Antarctica - Antarctic Ace Lake Metagenome 02UKG (SPAdes) (version 2) | ecosystem: Environmental > Aquatic > Non-marine Saline and... | reverse complement strand
TAACCCATGGTTTCAGGATCTCTTCCGTAAGGAGAGGTCTGGGTAACCTGACCGACCAGAGTAGTTGGTGCCATTTGACCACCTGTCATTCCGTAAATAGCATTATTGATAAAAATAACTGTGATATTTTCGCCTCTATTTGCTGCATGTACAATTTCAGCTGTTCCAATTGAAGCTAGATCTCCGTCTCCCTGATAGGTAAAAACAACGCTTTCAGGTTTAGTTCTTTTAATTCCGGTAGCAATAGCAGGAGCCCTCCCGTGGGCTGCACAGATCATATCGCAATTAAAAAATAAATATGCAAAGACGGAGCACCCTACCGGACAAACACCTATCGCTTTTTCTCTAATTTCCAACTCATCCAATACTTCAGCCACTAATCTATGAGCAATGCCATGGTGGCAACCGGGACAATAAGTAAAAGGAACCTCTGTTAAAGATTCCGGATGTCCAAATACTTTATTCATGATATTATAAAACACCTCCAAATAGTGTAAATGATAATTTATAATCTATATATATTTTTTTACTTCTTCTAAAATTTCCTGCGGGGAAGGTATCACTCCACCCACTCGACCATAGAAATTAACTTTAGCTTTTCCATTTACTGCTAATCTAACATCTTCTATCATTTGACCCAGACTCATCTCGACTGTTAAGAATTTTTTCACTTTTTCTGCTGTTTTCGCAATAATCTTTTCCGGGAACGGATATAATGTAATCGGCCTGATTAAACCAATATTGATTCCTTCTTTTTTCGCAAGCTGGATCACGGTTTTTGCAATTCGAGCGACAATACCATAAGCTACTATAATCAGATCTGCATTTTCCAAATTCAACGCTTCATATCTTACTTCTTTTTCTTTGAGCAAATTATATTTTTTCTCAATCTTCAAATTCCATTGTTCTAAAATATCGGGATCCAGATCAAAAGAAACTACATAACGATGTTTTCTCCCTTTACATCCGGTAAGTGTCCACCCACTTTTATCCGGCAGGTCAACTTTTGGCCTTTCTTTAAATTCTACTGCTTCCATCATTTGTCCCAATAAACCATCTCCTAATATCATTGCCGGATTTGTATATTTATCTGCTAAATCAAAAGCATCCATGGTTAAATCTACCAGTTCCTGGACTGAAGAAGGGGCTAAAACAATTAAATGATAGTCTCCGTGTCCGCCTCCTTTAGTAGCCTGAAAATAATCAGCCTGTCCGGGTTGTATACTTCCTAATCCTGGGCCGCCTCTTTGCATGTTTACGATAACACAGGGTATTTCAGAACAGGCAATATAAGAAATTCCTTCCTGTTTCAAACTGATTCCCGGACTGGAAGATGATGTCATAGCCCTTTCTCCGGTTGAAGCGGAACCGTAAACCATATTAATTGCTGCGATTTCGCTCTCTGCCTGAACGAAAGCAGCATTTTCCATTTTCAATAATTTTTTAGCCATATAGGCTGTTAATTCACTTTGGGGAGTAATTGGATAACCAAAATAATATTTACAACCAGCTCTAATTGCTGCTTCGCCAATCGCTTCATTTCCCTTCATTAATATCTTTTCTCCCATTTGCTAACCTCCTTGAACATATTTTTATTTTTTACATTTACATAATTTATTTATATACTTCTATTGCTACGTCCGGACAGGTCATGGCGCAAAAAGCACAACCGGTACATTTTTCCGGATTTATCTGTTTAGCAGGATGATAACCCTTTTTATTAAAATATTCGGCCATTACAATGATATCTTTTGGACATGCTACTGTACAAAGTTCACAGCCTTTACATCTTTCTTCGTCGATAATTATTTTTGCCATATTATTTTCTCCTTTTTGAATTTTAATTCCATGGTAATTTCATATAAGGTTTTATATAAAATATTGATTCTTTAATATTCTCTTTATTTATTTTCTGCATGAATCGTTCATCCACACATATAAATTTTATGGGAATATTCAGCGCTTTAGAAGCTTTTATAATCTCCTTATGTCCTTCTATTATATTTTTCTCCTCAGTTTCTATGCTTAAATTTGGATTACTGACAATGCCGGTTATTTTCAACCGGGAAGTATGTTCAATCTCTCGCGCAATTTGTTTGATTTGGGAAGCATTCCGGGTAAATGGCCGGAAAGTATTGACTACTAAAAACATTTCATAATCAAAATCTTTAATAAAATTTCGAAAATTACCTAAAACAACCGAACCAACACCATCTCCTCCCACATCCAGAATCAAACGAAAATCCTGATTCTGAATCAAACCTTTAATTTCCGGAGAGATAATAGGTATATCAGAATAAGTTAATTTTCCTTCAGGTGAAACCATCTTCACCCCTTGAAGCTTCAGATTCTTTTTGACTTCCCGACTTCTAAAATATGGATTTACAATATCTAAATCTACTATTGCTACTTGCTGATATTTCTTCTTGCAATCTATAGAATAATTAATAGCTATTTCAGTTTTTCCGCTCCCAAAACCACCAACAAATATATTTATCCGCTTACTCAATATATTTTTTCCACCTCTTCTCCCTTTAACACTCTTAAAGCACCTTCAGATAAAGCCAACATTTCTTCTTCTCCCGCATACACCATAACTAAAGATAAAAAACTAATTCTATCTTTGATCAAGTTAATAAATTCATCAGCATACGCTATACCCCCTGTTAAGATGATTGCATCTATTTTCCCTTTTAAAACAGTAGAACCAGCACCAATTTCCTTTGAAACCTGATATGCCATCGCTTCCAGGATCATTTTGGTTTTTTTATCTCCGTTCTCAATTCTTTTGATGACTTCTCTCATGTCATTGGTTTGTAAGTACCCAACCAATCCACCGTTACCTTTTATTTTTTTCATTATCTCATCTTTGGTAAATTTTCCGGAAAAGCAAAGTTCCACCAAGGCTCCTATTGGCACTCCTCCACTTCTCTCCGGGGAAAAAGGACCTTCTCCGTTTAAGGCATTATTAACATCGATTACCTTTCCCTTACTATGTATGCCTACTGAAATTCCACCACCTAAATGTGCAATAATAAAGTTCGCATGCTCATATTTTATTCCTAAATCTATTGCAGCTTTTCTGGCAATCGCTTTCTGGTTTAAAGTATGAAAAATACTTATTCTTGGAATATCCGTCATTCCGGAAATTTTAGCAATCGGCTTCATTTCATCAACGACCACAGGGTCAACAATATAAGCCGGAACTGAAATCTTTTCAGCAATCCCATAGGCAAGCAATGCACCTAAGTTAGAAGCATGTTGGCCGCTTATTCCTCGACGAAGATCTACCAGCATATTATTGTTTACCCGATAAGTACCGCTGGAAATAGGTTTCAACAATCCACCTCTTCCAACAACCGCATCAAGCAGGGAGTGATGGACTCTTTTTTCTTCTAAAAAATTTAAAATAATATTTAACCTAAATTCATACTGATCAATAATGTTTGGATATTTTAATAATTCTTCACTTTTATGTTCAATTTTTTTATTAAATAAAACTTGTTCATTGCGGTATAATGCTACTTTGGTAGAAGTGGAACCCGGATTGATAACTAATATGTTATAATCTTTTGACATTGATATTCTCCTCTTTTAAATCTTTCACCCTATTTTTTCTCTAGCATCTTACTCATTAATACTCCTAAGGCAATGGAATATAATTTTGAACGTGCACTATCTGAACGAGAAACCAAAACTACCGGCGCTTTTGCGCCTAAAAGTAATCCTGCAGGGACCGCTTTTGCCAAATAGACTAAACTCTTAGCAAAAATATTTCCAGATTCAATATTCGGCACTAAAATAATATCTACTTCTCCGGAAACCGGACTATTAATCCCTTTGTGTTTTGCTGCTTCTTTGGAAATAGCATTATCGAATCCCAATGGACCATCCACAATTCCACCCACAATCTGCCCTCTTTCGCTCATTTTAGACAAGCAGGCGGCATCAATGGTAGCTGGCATATCGGGATTGACTAATTCTAATGCGGCTACAACCGCAACCTTTGGTTTTTCAATTCCCATTGAATGGGCATAATAAATTGCATTTTGAATAATTTGCGCTTTTTGTTTTAAATCCGGAGCAATACTCATGGCTCCGTCTGTCATAGTTAATAAACGATTGTAGTTTTTTATTTCAAGGGTATAAACATGACTAAGCATTCTATCGGTTCTCAAACCGTATTCCTTATTTAAGACTGCCCTTAAAATTCTGGCACTTCCCATCATTCCCTTCATTAGTATTGAAGCTTTCTTGTTTTTGACTAATTCTACTGCACATTTAGCAATTTCATTTTTATCTGATTTATCAATAATTTCATGATTAGTTAAATCAATTCTTATTTTATCGGCAATTTCAATGATTCTTTTTTTATTACCTACCAAAATAGCATTTATCAATCCTTCTGCTCGAGCAGCCTGCAGTTAATACATCTTCCGCTGCCGCTGAAGCCACTGCTATTTTTTTTGGTCCATATTTTTTTGCTTTTTCTAGAACATCTTTAAAAGTTTTTAGCATTTTTTATTTACCTCTTTATTAAATTAAATTAATCGCTAGTGTTAAATACATTAATAAGTAAGGAATGATGTGAAAAAAGTTGGCCGATTGATCAATTAAATTAGTCGATTAGCCAATTAGCTTCCGATCTCTATTCTTTATTCTTTTCTTTGTTCCGGCTCCTGACTCCTGACTTTCTCTTTCTTAACTAGCTGACCATCTAATCAATTAACCAATTTATTTTTTTATTTTGCTCTTGATTAATTTTCCCAGTCTTTTAATTCCTTCTTCTATATCTTTTATACCTGGATAACAAAAAGAAAGACGCATGGTATTTTTTCCTTTTCCATTCGCAAAAAATGGACTGCCGGGCACATAAGCTACTTTTTCTTCAATTGCTTCTTTAAACATTACTTCAGTATCTATATATTCGGGCAAGGTGGCAACTACGAAAAATCCGCCCTGTGGTTTAGTCCAGGTAGCTTCCGGTGGAAAATATTTTTCCAGGGCTCCTAACATAGCATCCCTTTTTCCTCTATAAATCTCAACATTTGATTCTATATGTTTTTCCAATTTTCCTGATTGACAATAGTTGTAAGCAATTAATTGTCCCAGTATACTGGTGCATAAGTCAGTTGCCTGTTTTAATATGGTCATCTTTCCAATAATTTCCTTATTACCCAAAATCCAGGCTAAACGCAAACCAGGACATAATATCTTTGAAAAAGTGCCTAGGCTTATTACAGAACCATTTTTTTCCAATGAATAAATTGAAGGTATTGATTCTCCTTCGAATCTCAATTTTTCATAAGGATTGTCCTCCACTATAAATACATTAAATTTATGGGCAATTTCAATTATTTTTTTACGACGAGAGAGAGATAATGTAACGCCTGCAGGATTTTGGAAATTTGAAATAGTGTAAATAAATTTAACTCTTTTCCCTTCGCTTTTTAAATGGGATAATTTTTCTTCCAAAATATCAATCTTCATTCCCTCATCATCCATGGGAATACCGACCAGTTCACCGCCATAACTTCGGAAAGCATTTAAAGCTGCCAAATAACTTGGTAATTCTACAATGGCTATATCTCCGGGGCTTAAAAATACTTTTCCCACTAAATCCAATCCCTGCTGTGAACCTGTGCTAATGATAATATTATCCAATTCACCATTCATGCTATCTTTGGCTAGATAATCCAAAATGCATTGTCTTAATTCGGGCAATCCTTCTGTACCGCTATATTGCAATGCTCTCGCACTATTCTTGTCCAATATTTCCTGTACAATTTCCTTAATTTCTTCAACCGGAAAAGTTTCAGGGTCAGGCATTCCTCCTGCTAAAGATATGATTTCCGGGTTTTGAACTAATTTTAGTATTTCTCTTATAGCTGAAGCTTCCATTTTTGCAGCTATTTCAGAATAAAATTCTTTAGTGTTAATTGACATTTTTTTACTCCTTCAAATTTTTATCTTATTAACTTAGGTAAATTTAAAAATTTAATTTTTATTTATCAAACCATTTCTTCTGTTTTTTATTCAATTCAATCGAGTTTATACAATTTTAGCTATCACCTCTAATTTACAAATAAACCCTATTAATATATACAAGCAATTTTTGTGCCAATAATATTAATAAATAGAAAGGCAGCTTTATTCATTGATAAAGCTGCCTTTCTATTTTAAAACTATTTTTAATGGTTACATATTTTTTACATTAATTGCATTATGTCTAATTAATTGCATAAACTACATTTTTATAATCTTTCAAACTATTTCAACAATAGGAATTCGATTTAGAAAAATGAGATACTGATTCAATTAATTAATTATATTCATATTTCTTTTTTATATTAAATTTCTTGATTTTATAATAAAAACTTCTAAGACTAATCCCTAATTTTTTTGCCGCCTCCAAATTATCTCCCCCGGAGGATTGCAATGCATTTATAATCACTGTTCTTTCAGTGCTGTCCTTTATTTCTCGTAAATTATTTTTTTTAACTTGTGTTTTTGTTTTATCTAAATAGGAGTAATTAATGCTGCGGATCGGCTTTAGGGCATTGTCCTTGAATTTATTTACTCCTTCCAGTAAGGAAATATGTTTGGGAAAAATGATTTCTTCGCTTATTTTCATATTTATAACTGCTCTTTCAATGACATTTTCCAACTCCCTTACATTCCCGGGCCAAGAATATTCAGCCAGCATATTCAGTGCTTCCGGTAAAATATCTTTTATATTTCTACCAAAATCCTGATTGTATTTTCTGATTAAATTGTTTACCAAAAGCGGTAAATCTTCTTTTCTTTCTCTTAATGGAGGAATATAAATAGGAATAACATATACTCGATAATATAGATCATCTCTAAATCGGCCCTCTTCAACCGCATGATACAGGTCGATATTGGTTGCGGAAATTATTCGCACATCCACATTAATAGAACTTCTTCCCCCAACCCTGACTATCTCTTTTTCCTGTAAAACTCTTAACAATTTTGCCTGCAAATTTAAACTCATCATGCCGATTTCATCTAAAAAAATGGTTCCTTTGTCAGCTTCTTCAAATAACCCTTTCTTCCCGGTTTTTTTTGCTCCCGTAAAAGAACCTCCTTCATACCCAAAAAGTTCACTTTCTAATAAAGTATCAACCAAAGCTGAACAGTTTACTCGGATAAGTTGTTGATTTTTTCTTTTGCTGGCATGATGAATGGCATGAGCAAAAAGTTCTTTCCCTGTTCCGCTTTCACCATGAAGTAGGACGGTAGCAGGAGTTTCCGCGGCTTTTTTAGCTTGCTCTTTAGCTATAACCATTCCTCTGCTGTTTCCCACAATATCTTTAAAAGTATATTTTGATTCTAAATCCCTAACTCTTCGCTTAAATCGTTCCAGTTCTTGACTTAAATATTTAATTTCCGAAACATCATGAATCACCGCAACGCTTCCTTTTAGTCTTCCATCCACCACCACCGGAGAAACGTTTATAATAACTTCTTTCCTGGTAGGACCAACACGCATCCTGACGTTATGAACCGGTTTTTTGGTTTTAAGAACTTTTAAAAGCATACTTTCTCTACCATCTGCTATATCCGTTGTAGGAGGTTTACCTAATACATCTTTTTCTGTTAAACCGGTAAGACGAGTATATGCGGGATTAATAATAGTCTGCAAACCATTTTCATCAACTACGGAAATAGCATCATCAGTTGATCGTATAATAGCTTTCAAAGTGCTTTGAATTTCTTTTTGTATGGCAATTTCCTGCAGCCATTTATCTTTATTTGTATTAATCTTCTCTTTCATAAATAATCTCCGATCGGCTAATTAACCAATTCCCCAATTTGCCAATTAGCCGATTAACCTCTGAATCCTAGATTCTGACTCCCTCTTTCCCGACTATACGTTATTTTATCTATCTAGCATCTTTCTCGCATGCTGAATGGTAATTTCGCTGATTTGATTGCCATCCAACATACGGGCAATTTCATGAATCCGGTTATCTCCTTTAATTTCTCCGATTTTTATTTCAGTCAAATGATTTAGAATATATTTTTCTATATAAAAATGTTTTTGTGCTTTACAGGCAATTTGAGGAAGATGAGTGACACAAATAACCTGTCTTTTTTTTGAAATATTTTTTAATTTTTCAGCCACCACTTCCCCCAATCTTGCCCCTACACCACTGTCTATTTCATCAAATATCAAAGTGGGAATCCTATCTACTTCGGAAAGAATTGATTTTAAAGCTAACATTATTCTTGAAACCTCACCACCGGAAACAATTCGTGCTAAAGGACGCAACCCTTCACCTAAATTAGGAGATATCATAAATTCTATCAAATCTATTCCCTTAGGTCCTGCTTTATAGTTTTTCCCATTGATGCCGATACCGTTAATATCTTCCTGTTGAATAATGGATACTTCAAACAGGCAATTTTTCATTTTTAAATCATTTAATTCTTTAACAACGTCTTTTTCAATATTCCGGGCAATTTTTTTCCGGTTATCACTTAATTTTTTAGAAAGACGTGAAACAATCTGCTCCAAAGATTTAACCTGTTCTCTTAATTTTTCAACTTTAGCATCATCATAATCAATAGCATTTAATTCTTTATATATTTTATCTCGATATGCAATTATTTCTTCAATAGTATTTCCATATTTACTTTTCAAATTGTTTATAAAATTTAGTCTTTCTTCCACTTCTCTTAATTTTTCCGGATTTAAACTAACTTTATCTTTGTATTCTGTTATTTCGCTAGCCGCATCTTCGAGACGATAACTGATTTCTTTCAAGTTTTCCTTCATTTTTTCAATACGATTATCTAAAGCCGCAATTTCTCCCATATTTGATAAAATTTCATTAATGGAATCTCTCACTGAGAATTGTTCGGTCTCACCTTCATAAAGAATTACTATTGCTTTTTCCATAATATTAATTACTTTTTCTGCATTTCTTAAAACAGTTTCTTCTTCTTCCAGAGTTTTATCTTCATTTTTTGATAAGTAAGCATTGTTGATCTCGTTTAATTGAAATTTTAAATAATCTATCCGCTTTAAATTTTCTTCTTTTTTTCTGATTATTTCGGATAATTTCTTCTTTTTTTCTTTCCATAATCGATATATATCAAAATATTCGCTTTTGCATTTTAACGTATTCTCTCCCCCGAAACTATCCATTAAATCAATATGTGTGGATGAGTCAAGAATGGACTGATGGTTGTGTTGTCCATGTAAATCTACTAAATATTTACCAATTTTCTGAAGCAAGGACAAGTTGACCAATCTTTCATTAACCCAGCATTTATTCCTGCCTTTTTTATTCAGTTCCCGCCTGATTAACATTGTCTCTTCATCATTAATTAATTTTAAATCAGGATTGATATTATTTATCCATTCCTTTTCCAAAGAAGAGATAAAAAATAATCCTTCAACAATTAACCTGTTTTCTCCTTCTTTTATCAAATCTGAAGAAGCATGGCTTCCCAAAATTATATTTATTGCTTGAATGATAATGGATTTTCCTGCTCCTGTTTCGCCGGTTAAAATATTCAATCCTTCTTCAAACTCAATATTTAACTCTTTGATTAGCGCCATATTTTTTATATTTAATTGAAATAGCATTTATCTTTTATCCATCCTTACTCAATTAAAATTGACCTGGCCGCTCCATTTTAATTTTTCCCTTAAGATTGTGTAAAAATTTTTCTCTTTGAAAGTAATCAATTTTGTTTTATACTTTGACTTTTTTATAATCACTTCATCCTTATATTTTAAAGCAAATCCTTCCTGTCCGTCTATGGTTAACATGGCTTCTTCATCGATTGATTCCAGATTAATTCTCACCCGATCATTTTCACCGATAATTAATGGTCGAGCAGATAGGGTATGGGGACATATGGGGGTAATCACCATGGATTTAATCCGGGGATTTACTATTGGTCCTCCGGCAGAAAGCGAATATGCAGTTGAACCGGTAGAAGTAGATACAACCAATCCGTCTGCTGAATAGGTAATTACATAATAATCATTAATATAAGTTTCTAAACAGACCAAGCGGGCAAAAGCACCTTTTCCAATCACTACATCATTTAAAGCAATAAACTTTTTTATCTTTTTTTTACCTTTTCTTTTTATACAGCACTCAAGCATCATTCTTTCTTCGATAAAATATTTTTTTTGATATAATTTTTCCAAAGAAACTTCTAAATCATCAGTTCCAATTTGAGTGAGAAATCCTAAACCTCCTAAATTGATTCCAAAAACTGGAATACCTTTAAGCGCGGCCAACCTGGCTGCTCTCAGCAAGGTTCCATCTCCTCCCAATGAAATAACAAGTTCTGCTTTTTTTAAAAATGCATCATAAAAACAGTCTACATCTTCATTTACAACAGGTTGACCTCCTGCTTTTTCGATGCAAACCTTAATACCTTTGGTATTTGCCCAATCCACTATTTTCTCAGCAATAAACAAAGCCTTCTTTTTTTTATGGTTTATAATTAACCCAAGATTATTTAATTTCATTTTCCCCCTCCGTAGAGTAAAAAATATAGAAACAAAGCAAAAATAATTCCGGCAAAAAAATAACCTACCTTTATTATCCACGTACATTCGCGAGAGGTTTTTTCAAATTGGAATTTTACTTCAGAAATACTTTTATTTCTCATATTTAATAATAAAATTCCATTCGGTTGATAAGCAAGATAGTATTCCAACATCTGCCTTCTGGTCTCTCTATTTGTAATATAAGGATTTTTTTCTCCACTTTTAACTTCTACTACGTAGATTTTCCCTTTTTTTCTTACCAAATAATCGATACGTATTAAGTAGCGGTGGATTTTATCTCCAATGGTAATTAGAATTGGTTTACTTTTCTGAATATCTACAATAGTGTACCCTTTTTTCTGTAATAGCTTTTCTGCATCTTTTTCTGCCAGCCTGCTTCTGGAAAATCTTTTTTTTAACTTATTTGAATTAACCCAACGACTAACTTTAATATATATGAATAAGCAGATGATTCCAGTACAGAGAGAGAAAAATAAAATAAATATCCTATTTTCAATAACAGACAAAAACCTCACTCCAATTTTCCAATTAGCCGATTGACCAATTTACCGATTAAGACAAGAAAATACAAAATTAGATATGTAAATTAATTGACCAATTCAATAAGATAGTATCAAGTATTAAGTATATAGTATCGGGTTAAGAAAAAAGAGAAAATACAAAGAAAAATACAATATGCTTTAATTCCCCAATTAACTAATTAAGACAAGATTAAGAGTAATTTACCAATTTATCGATTCACCGATTTGTTGATTAATTAATATCCAGGGTACTAAAATATTTTATACTTTTTGGCAGTAATTATTATATAAAACATATTACATTATTTTTTCAGAGAAAGTTCATAATGGGCCTTTTTTACTACCTCTTCTGTTTTCCGGTAAAAATCTTGAATTTTGTCTTTTGCAGAATTTTTAACTAAATAAATCAAGTATTCAATATTTCCGCTTACTCCGCCCTTTATTGGGGAAAATGTCACTCCGCAAATGCTAAAATTTAATCCCAATGCTATACTGCCTACTTTTTCAATGACCATTTGATGTATTTCCGACTTTTTTACAATTCCACCCCTCTGGATATATTCCCTTCCCGCTTCAAATTGAGGTTTAATTAAGGCAATAACTTCTCCGCTTGCAGTCAACAAATGGTAGACTGCCGGTAACACCTTTTCCAGAGATATAAAAGAGACATCAATGGTTGCTAATTCAAAAAGATTTTCAAACTTTTCAGGTGTAAGATGTCTTATATTGGTTCTATCCATTATTACTACCCGGGGGTCTTTCTGTAATTTCCAGGCTAACTGTCCGTAGCCAACATCAATGCAGTATACTTCTTTAGCACCATATTTTAACAAACAATCGGTAAAACCGCCGGTGGAAGCACCAATATCAATGACTCTTTTCCCTTCGGCAGATACACCAAACTCCAGGATAGCCTTGTTAAGTTTGTCTCCACCCCTGCTTACATAATCAGTCTTTTTTTTTAATACTGAAATATTGCTGTCTATGTTTAATTTTTGTCCTACTTTAACGTTTTTTTGATTTTCTACCAAAATTTCTCCGGCCATTATTGCTCTCTTAGCTTTTTCTCTAGTAACAAAAAAACCTTTTTTTACCAATAATATATCCAAGCGTTCTTTCTCTGTTTTTTTCAATAGTTAATCCTCTGGTATAGTATATTGTTATTTTATCTTAATAACTTATCTAAGATGAAAATAAAATGACAAAATTGTAGACATCACAACTCCGATTAAAGCACCCACAATGACTTCAAAGGGTGTGTGTCCAACCCATTCTTTTAGTCGTTCATCCCCGATTTTCATTTCTTCAAAAAATTCCAAAATAATTTTGTTTAACACTTTAGCCTGTTCACCTGTGGCCCTGCGAACTCCTGCTGCATCTGCCATAACAATCATTGAAAAGATTAAAGCTAGAGCAAATAGACTTGAATCCCATCCTTCCTTACACCCGATTGCCACTGCAACACTTATAGAAATAGCTGAATGTGTGCTGGGCATGCCCCCGGCACCAAAAAATCTTCTTATATCCCATTTTTTTTCCGTAATATAATATAAGGCTATTTTTAAGGTCTGATTAAAAATCCAGGTAATCATTGCAATAATGATAATCTTATTATTAAAAAAATGAATTATATCATCTATAATAATTCTGCTAATTTTACTATTCTCCCTTTGCCTATTTTTAAATACTTTTTATGGCTTAATCCAATCTTCATCTCTAAGAAAAGGCATGCTAATATCTATATGCCCTGTCAGGCTCTCTCTTTGTTTTCCTTCAATAAGTATTTGCACACCCTTAATCGGGGGAATTTCCGTTAATGAATTTACTATAGAATAAAGAGTCATCAATTCACTACTGCTTCCCCCGGAATGATTTTTAATAATATCCTCAGATAGGTCTACATAGGCAATATCATCCGCGATATAAACTTCATTAATTTTGGTCTGCTCGGGAATAGTGGGATAAAGATTTGCATTATTGGAACCTTTTATTAATTCATTCACCACTTGTTTGGCTAAATTTTCAGTTTTAGCAATTTTTCTTCTTTCCGCTACCAGGTACATTGCATCTACATCTGAAAAATAAAGGTTAAGCTCTACCATTTCCTCCTCTTCTATTATAATTGTCGGTTCCCTTTTCTCCTCTTGAGGTGGCTTTCCTTCGATAACAATTGGTTTCTTTATATATTTATTAAAAACGGGTAACACGATTCTGGTAAATAGAGCATAACTTAGTATAATAATCAAGATTATCAGCAACCAGGTAAAAAAAGATTTAAATTTACTTCTTTTTTTTCTGGATTTTTTTATTTTTGCCATAATATATTTTATCCTTCTTCAGGAGTATTTTTTATATAATATTTTAATCCATCAAATAATGCCTGGGCTGCTTTCAAATTAAAATCATTATTTTTCAGTAATTTTTCTTCCCGGGAATTAGAAATAAAGGCAACTTCCACTAGTATTGCAGCCATATTTGCACCTTTTAATACTACAAAGGGAGCTTGCTTGACTCCTCTGTTTTTTAATTTTAATGTCTCAACTAATTTTTTCTGAATAATTTCTGCCAAATCCAGACTATACTGGATATTAGCGCTTTCTTCCAAATCAGCAATAATTAAAGCTAAGTCAGTATCTACTTCCGGGTGAGTTCTACTTGCCCTGTTTTCTCTATCTGCTACATCTCTGGCAGATGCACCGATATACTTAGAGCTTAAGACAAAGGTTTCGATTCCAATCGCTGTTGGCCTGTTTCCAGTAGCAGAATTTGCATGTAAACTTATAAAAACAAAACCATTTTTCTGATTTGCAAAAATCGTTCTGTTTTCCAAAGATATAAATTTATTTTCATATCTGGTGAGAAAAGTAGGAATGCCGGCACTTTTTAATAATTTTTCCAGATTAAGTGCAATTTTCAAAGTAACTTCGCTTTCCTTTAAGCCACTTTGCCCAATAGCACCCGGATCACTCCCTCCGTGTCCGGGATCAATAATAATTACTCTATTCCCTGGTTCTAACAAATCAACGGTAGTTTCTTTCACCGGTTTAACCGAAATTGTATCCTTAACTTCCTCTTTTTCAATTTCGGACTTGAATATATCAACTACAATTCTTTCAGGTCCGGAAAGCTTAAAAACATTATAATTACTTGCTTTAAAAAGTTCAAATACTACCCTTATAGTCTCCTCATTGAACTTTGCTGTTCTAACTATTTTAACCGTATCATCATTGATATCTATCTTTTTAGATGAATCCTCTAATTTTAAAATAGATCCCATGATGTCTACATAAATTCTATCTGGGTTCGCTAATTTATTTGTGCTAAATTCTGTTTGTTCAGACATATCAATGACCACTCTGGTCTTTTCATTATGGGTGTAACTTCTGATTTTCAATAAAAAGGGTCTTATTGAATTAATGCTTAATACCTTACTCTTGCTATCCCAATCAACCTCTACCGATACTACGATTTTTAGCACTTCCAGGGGAATCATGACCCGGCTTTCCATAATTTTGGCTGCGGTTTCCAAAAGGATTATTTTATCATCAAACTCTATAGAAGGATCATCAATAACCAACCGGGCAATATGGCCATCTATATTGATGGTTAATAATTTTAGGGCAGGAAACCAAGTAATTCTTCCACCTAACTCCTCTATGATATTTCTTACTGAGATAAAAATTCTATCATTTTCGATAAATGCCGGTACTACTCCATCCAGAGGTTCTTGATTTACTAATATTTCTATTTCCGAAGTTTCTGCCAAACCATGATTTAAAGCAAAAAAAATAATAATGGCAAAGACTGCAAAAATTATAACAGATATTTTTTTCATCTAACTTATTTTATCCCCCTGAATTAAGTATTTATGAAATAGAACCTTTAAAATAGCGACCAGAGGAACAGCTATTAATACACCCAATATTCCTAATATTTGCCCACATACTAACATGGAAAAAATAACCGTTAAGGGATGCAATCCTAATTCTTTCCCTAAAATGGCCGGATTAAGATAGATGGCTTCAACCTGATTGGCAAAAACAAATAGAATTAATATCGATAGCAAAATCCACCATGGTTGTCCTATAGCAAAAATCAATGCCAGAAATAAACCGACGATGGGACCCAAATAAGGAATAAAATTTAAAACACCACTAATAATACCAATAATTAGTGCAAATTTTAAATTTAATAAATATAATCCTAAACCAATTAAAACTCCTACAATGGTGCAGATAATTAGTCGACCACGGATAAATCCGCTTATTATACGGTCTATTTTTTCAAAAATTTCTTTAAATTCTTCTTTGTTTTTTTTAGATACAAAATTATATAGATTTTTTTTAAATATCAGCATATCCCTTAAGAGGTAAAACAGGATTAACGGAATAATCACGATACCAAAAGTTATGCTTGATACCGCACCTGATAAATAAATAATAATATTTTGAGAAAAACCAAGAATATTTTTCTGCATTTCAGAAAAATTTTCTTTAATCAAAATTTCCACATTTTCGGGATTTATAAAATTTGAAAGATGTGGTTTTAAAGATAATATTAAATTTTGGTATTCTTCAAATAAATTAGGAACTTCGTTATATAAAACGGTTAATTGGTTGATTAAACTAGGTATCAACACAAATACTACTACAATCAATAAAGCGATAATTATAGAAAATATAACTAAAATAACAAGAATTTTAGGAGCTTTTTTACTCAGCAAAAATTCATATAATGGATCAAAAAAATACGCTAAAATAAAAGCAACGCTAAAATAAGTGA
>Ga0207996_1001512_pt1 | contig 15899 bp, 14 predicted proteins | sample AntAceMetag02UKG_FD_184773 | JGI IMG/M metagenome (GOLD analysis project Ga0207996, IMG submission 184773) | Saline lake microbial communities from Ace Lake, Antarctica - Antarctic Ace Lake Metagenome 02UKG (SPAdes) (version 2) | ecosystem: Environmental > Aquatic > Non-marine Saline and... | reverse complement strand
CTATTTATATGGGAATGAATAGTGATCCATATCAACCTTGTGAGAGAACTTTCAAACAGACAAGAAAAGTATTGGAGTTGTTAGCAGAAAGAGGTTATTCAGTTTGCATTTTAACAAAATCGGGACTCGTATTAAGAGATATCGATCTTCTCAGGAAAATGCCGGATTCCTCTGTTGGTGTTTCCATAGCTTTCCAGGAAGAGCGAACTCGACAACTATTCGAAAAAAATGCTCCATCAAACAGAGTTAGGATAGAAGCTCTAAAAAAATTGAAAAACTCCGGCATCCAAACCTATACATTAATCTGTCCGGTCATGCCCTTTATTACAAATCTTGAATCTGTAATTGAACAAGTAGCTCCATACTCCGATACAATTTGGGTATATCGGCTAAATATGGAATCAGAGGAAACTGCGAACTGGCAAAGTCTCCAATCGATTTTAAATAAACATTTCCCGGAATTGACAGAACAGTACCGGAAGATAGCTTTTTCGGGCAATGATCCTTATTGGATAGAAGTTCGTACCAGTCTAGAAGAAATTCAAAAAAAGAAATGCTTAAATTTGAGAATTAGAATATAAAGAAGAAAGAAAAATAAGAATATGTTGTTTCGTTTATATTCTTTTTAAATTAGAAAAAATCAATAATTAGGGAGGAAAAAGATGAAAAAACTACTGTTTATTTTATTTGGTTTTATTTTACTGTTTGGACAAGTATTATTTGGAAACATTATCAATATACCAGATGAATATACGACAATACAGGCAGGAATTGATGTCGCAGTTGATGGTGATACTGTGTTGGTTCAGCCCGGAACTTATGTTGAAAATATCAATTATGATGGAAAAAACATTACTGTAGCTTCGTTATTCGTAACTACGCAGGATACAACATACATTTCTCAAACTATAATTGATGGTAACCAAAATGGTAGTGTGGTAACTTTTGAAAATGGAGAGGATTCAACAACAATTTTAACAGGCTTTTCAATTACTAATGGTGGTAGTTTAATTGATGGTGCCGGAATATTCTGTGAAAACTCCAGTCCCACACTGAAAAACCTTATCATAACAGGTAATAATAATGATTTAATTGCTCGAATACAGAACCGGATTTATCTGGGTTCAGGCGGTGGTATTTATTTTAGTTATTCACAATCTATGCTTTCCAACTTGACTATCACTGATAATACAGCTCAGTATGGGGCAGGTATTTTTTGTAATGATTCTGAATTGGAATTATCCAATCTATTTATTGTGGGAAACAACTTAGTTGGAGGTGGATTTTCATTTAGTGGTTCAGGTGGAGGAATAGCTAGTTATGGGTCAACATTGATAGTTAGTAATTGTAACATTTCTTATAATGTTGGAACTGGAAGTACATTGGTTCTAGGAGGAGGTATCTTCAGTAACTCCTCAAGTTTTAGCTTAAATAATGTAATAATAAGTCATAATTCTGTTACTTCAACATATAATAATGGAGGTGGTATATACAGTGATGATGGTTCTTTTATTAGTATTGATTATTCAACAATTTTAAATAATATTGCTGATTATGGTGCTGGGATTTATTGCTACAATAATTCCAGTCTTAATTTGACGAATGTGACGGTTAGTGGAAATACTGCTGATTATGGTGGTGGGATTTACTTTTTTAATTCTTATCCAATTTTAGTAAATTCTATTTTATGGAATAACACACCACAAGAGATTTATATTAATTTTGGTTCAGTTACAGCAACCTATTCAGATATTCAAGGTGGTTGGACAGGTATAGGTAATATAGACGCAGACCCATTATTTGCAGACCCACAAAATGGTGATTTTCATCTAACCTGGGCTAATTTCCCAATCCCGGATTCTACAATGTCTCCCTGTATAGACGCAGGTGATCCAAATTCACCTTTTGATCCTGATAGCACAATTGCAGATATGGGAGCATTCTATTTTGACCAAAATCAACAAGGAGTTGAGGATATATCAATTCTTAAACTGAGTAATATTCTTTATCAAAACTTTCCCAACCCATTTAATCCAACAACTACAATCTCTTTTTTCACCACCGAGAACAACGAGAAAAACACCGACTTAGTAATTTACAATTTGAAAGGTCAAAAAGTGAAGACACTTGTTAACGAAGTTCTTCCAGCAGGAGAGCATTCTGTTGTCTGGAATGGAGATGATGATTCGGGTAAGAAAGTCAGTTCAGGAATATATTTCTATCAACTAAAAGTAGGAAAAGATTTTTCCGAAACAAAGAAGATGCTGCTTTTGAGATAAAACCTTTCAATACTGTTTGAAAATGACCGTTTCGATCATGGCAATAAAAATAGGTTTTTAAAATCACACCAGGACGGTGTTGAAAAAAATTAGTGGTAAAAAATTATTTCAAATCAAAATAGTTAGTTATGTTAGTTTTGTTCGTTGCTAAAAATAATCTGGAGATGTAGAATGGATATTGTGGCTCACTCGCTTTGGTCAATGGTTTTACTACCAGGTCCACCATCTGTTGCCAAAGTGATATTTGGAATTGCACCGGATGCAGCCGTATTTGCTACCAGTTTAACAGTTCAAGCCTTCAAAGGCAAAATGCAGCCCGGATTTAAAACCCGACAGGAAATGATGGAATGGTACGACCGTAAAGAAAACCGCTGGATAGTTAATTTGTATAAATGGACTCATTCCCTGATAATCTGGGCACTGTTGCTCATTCCGCTTTTTATCTATTATTTTTTCTTCCTAAATCAGGTTCCCTGGTTTCTGCTTGCAGCTCCAATCCATATTCTCATGGATATCCCAACTCATGACAACAACTCTTTCCCTGTGCAATTCCTAACTCCATTTTCAACTTTGCGGGTTAATGGTTTGCACTGGTCGAAAGCTTGGGTTTTTATTGGAAATTATGTGTTAATTATCATTGTAATCTATTTTCGCATATTCGTACTAAGAAAATAAGGAGATTAAATGAGTGGAATAGTATTTTTTAAGACACACAAACTTAAAGAACTGAAAAATTTTTATATTGAAGAAGTGGAATGCAAGATCTGGATGGATCAGGGAGATTGCATGATTTTTCAGAATGGAAATTTCCTTTTTGGATTTTGCCAAAGAGATGAAATTGATAAATGTGGTATCATAACTTTTTATTATGATACAAAAAGCGAAGTTGACCGTTTTTATGAGAAATTTAAAGAAATTGCAATTTCTTCACCTGCAGAGAATAAGAAATATCCGATCTATCATTTTTTTACTTTCGATCCTGAAGGAAGGATGTTGGAGTTCCAATATTTTCTGAACAAATGAGTTCTGCAAAATAGAGTATTTTTGTCATCCTGATCCGGCAGCTGCCGGATTGCTTTTCCATCGAAGGATCTCCGCTTATGATGAGATTCTTCGTTAGAAACTACTTCGGAGATTTCCTCAGACCGTGTCCGGTTTTTGACGGAAAGACAGCCTTTTTTCATTTTGCAGAACCTTCTTATGTGCAAAACAAAAGAGTTTATTTTTTAGGATTTTTCTTTCTTAAACTTTGGAATCTGTGAAATAAATAATCCGCAGATCACAATTAATATTCCAATTATTTTTTGTATTTCCAACGATTCTTTAAGAACAAAATATGCGATAACAGCAGTAAATGCAGGAATTAAATTGGCAAAAATATTGGCATTAATAAGCCCGATTTTTTTAATTACATAAATCATCAGAATAAAGGCTAAAGTAGAACAAAAAACAGCTAATTTCACAATTGTGATTATCACACTCAGATTCGGTTTAACAGATAGAAAATGTGAGCCTTCAAATATTATGAAAAAAGGTAAAAAATATAATATCCCAAGTAAATTCTGCCATTTTACGATTGTGAAAACAGAATAACGAATTGTAAGTTTTTTTACAATAATTCCAAAACTTACTGCAGAAAAAACAGCTATAAACATCAATATCACACCTTTAATCGTCGAGGTGCTGGAATAATCTTTTATCACAATTAATAAAACTCCGAAAAACGAAATTATTAATCCTATGATACCATAAATCGTTATCTTTTCCTTAATAAAAAAATATGTAAAAAAGGGTGTAAACAATGGAATGGTTGCTATAATGATTGCGGCAACAGTTGCCGAGACAAAGGTCAAACCGAAACTCTCACCCATAAAATAACAGAACGGTTCAAAGAATGCCAAAAGTAAAAATGATTTGATATCTTTCCTGGCTATTCTCTGGTTTTTGCTGGTTATTTTAATATAAATGATCAGAAAAAAAGAGGAGATGACAAGCCGCAGAAAAACAACTGTTATTGGTTTATAAACCAGAAAGGCTTGCTTGAACCATACAAAACTGAAACCCCAGAAAAAAGTTGCCAGAATTGCTGCTAAGTAAACCCATATTTTATCTATTTTCATTGTTCCCTTATTAAAAATTTATTTGTATTTTCAATCTTTTTTGTCAATTGCTTTAGAAATATTTAAGATTTAATTCAAAATTACTTGCCTGATTTTATCGAAAGATTAATTCTCGTATGTGTAATCTACATTTTGTTTTTGTCTAATTTCGAGGAGTTCTGCAAAATAGGGTGTTTCTGTCATCCTGAGATATTCTTCTTGCTTTTCCATCGAAGGATCTCCGCTTATGATGAGATTCTTCGTTAGAAACTACTTCGGAGATTTCCTCAGACCGTGTCCGGCTTTTGACGGAAAGACAGCCTTTTTTCATTTTGCAGAATCCTCTTTTGAACAAAATTAAAGAGATTATTTTTTAGGATTTTTCTTTCTTAAACTTTGGAATCTGTGAAATAAATAATCCGCAGATCACAATTAATATTCCAATGATTTTTTGTAATTCCAAAGATTCTTTAAGAACATAATATGCTATAACAGCTGTGAATACGGGAATTAGATTAGCAAAAATATTGGCATTTATTAATCCGATCTTTTTGATAACATAAGCTATTAAAATAAATGACACCGTAGAAGGTAAAATTGCTAATTTAAATATTACAATTATCACACTCAAATCCGGTTTTACAGAAAGAAAATGAGAACTTTCAAATATCAAAAAAACAGGTAAGAAATAGATCATTCCAAATAGATTCTGCCATTTAACAATCGTGAAACCTGAATACCGTACTGTTAGTTTTTTTACTAAAATCCCATAGCTTATCGCAGAAAAAACCGCAATAAACATTAATATCACACCTTTTATGGTTGAAGCACCAGAATAATCTTTCATCACAATGAATAGGACTCCGAAAAATGAAATTATCACTCCGATGATACCGTGAATCGTTATCTTTTCTTTTATCAAAAAAAACGTAAAAAAGGGAGTAAATAATGGAATGGTTGCTATGATAATTGCAGCAACAGTTGCAGAAACATATGTTAAGCCAAAACTCTCACCCATAAAATAACAGAATGGTTCAAAGAATGCCAAAAGTAAAAACGATTTAAAATCTTTCCTGGCAATACTCTGTGTTTTATCAGTAATTTTTATATAAATGCTCAAAAATAAAGATGCGATAACAAGCCGCAGAAAAACAACTGTTATTGGTTTATAAACCAGAAAGGCTTGTTTGAACCAGACGAAACTGAAACCCCAGAAAAGAGTTGCCAGAATAGCTGCTAAGTAAACCCAAATTTTATTTATTTTCATTGTTCCCTTATCAAAAAAATAATTTGTATTTTCAATCTTTTTTGTCAATTGCTTTAGAAATATTTAAGATTTAATTCAAAATTACTTGCCTGATTTTATCGAAAGATTAATTCTCGTATGTGTAATCTACATTTTGTTTTTGTCTAATTTCGAGGAGTTCTGCAAAATAGAGTGTTTTTGTCGTCCTGAGATATTCTTCTTGCTTTTTCCATCGAAGGATCTTCGCTATAATGAGATTCTTCGTTAGAACTACTTCGACGATTTCCTCAGAAAGACAGCTTTTTCATTTTGCAGAATTCATTTTTATTTTGACTAAGGGAGGATGAAATGACTTCAATATTTGTGAGATATCTTATCAAACTTTTCATTATTTGTTTCCTGATTTTCTATCCAACAACTTCCTTATGCAAAAAAACTTATGAAGAAAAACGGCAGTCCATGGTTCAATGGCAGATCAAAGACAGGGGAATCGATGATAAAACTGTTCTTGATGCAATGAGCACAATTCCCAGGCATTTATTCGTGCCCAAACTCTACCGCTCAGCAGCATATTCAGATCGTCCTCTGCCAATTGGTTATGGGCAAACAATTTCGCAGCCTTACATTGTTGCTCTGATGACTGAATTCCTCAATCTGGAAAAAGATGACAAAGTTCTGGAAGTCGGAACAGGATCAGGTTATCAGGCAGCAATTTTATCTGCAATTTCAGATAGCGTTTATACGATTGAGATCGTTGAGAAATTGTATGAACGAACAAACGAAATGCTTAAGACTTCCAGCTATGAAAAGATTCACGCGAAATGTGCAGATGGCTATTTTGGCTGGGAAGAATTTGCTCCTTATGATGCAATTATTGTAACCTGCGCTGCTGAATTCGTTCCTCCTTCACTCATCACTCAATTGAAAATCGGTGGCAGAATGTGCATTCCGGTCGGACCTTTATTCAGTGTTCAAAACCTGCTTCTCATCACCAAAAAATCGGAAACGGATATCGAAACAAAAGTTATTACAAGTGTGAGATTTGTTCCTCTTATCAGAAAATGAAAAATATTTATTCCCATCCTGAAACAAAATTTATTCAACCAATTATATTCTTCACTTCATTCACGATCCTTTGCTATGAAATAATTTTCATTAGAATTTTTGCCCTTACTCAGTGGCAAAATCTTTCTTCGCTTATCATCAGCATTGCACTTTTAGGTTTCGGGGTGAGTGGAACAGCAATCGTATTTCTGAAAAAAAAGATAGAAAAGCATTTGAATAAGTTTATTTATATTTCTTTAGTACTCTTCCCCATTTCGATGAGTTTAGGTTTTATTATATTCTGCAAAATACCGTTCAATCCCTTTGAAATTGGTATTGATAACCGTCAGATTTTTTACTTTTTTCTATACTTTGTTGTGATGGGAATTCCCTTTATTTTTGGAGCTTCAACCATTGGTATCTCTTTAACGAGATTCCCCATCAGCAAAACTTATTTTTCAAATTTGTCAGGTTCAGCAATGGGAGCGATCTTTGTAGTTCTTATCTCATATTTTCTGCATCCATTTTCCACTTTACTTTTTATAACAACCGTCGCATTCATCATTGCGATTGTTTTCTCCATCAATCTAAGTAAAAAAAAATTCATTCTGTTTACAATAGTTTTTTCAATCATTTTTATTTCTCTTTTTTATCTTGCTTTTCATAAACTTAATCTAAAAAAGATCTCGCAATACAAAGCTATTTCTTTTGCGTTAAACCTACCCGAATCAGAAATTATTGAGGAGAGATATTCCCCGCTTGGACTTGTACAAGTTGTTCAGGCAAAAGGATTAAGATCAACCGTAGGACTCAGTTTTCTTTCCAAACATCAAGTTCCGGAACAAAAAGGAATCTTTTATGATGGTGAAGGAATGAGTGCGATCACTCCTTTTGATGGAGATGAAAGTTCGATTCAATATCTGAATGATATTCCTTCGAGTCTGCCTCACTTTCTTTTGGAAAAAAAAGATAAAGCTCTCATCGTGGGAGTTGGTGGAGGTGAGGGTTTATTAAAAGCTTTGTTACATGATTTCCAGAAAATAATCGGTCTGGAACTGAACCGGAATGTTGTCTCTCTGATGAAGAATGAATTTGCAGATTTTTCAGGAAACATTTATAAAAATGAAAAAGTTCAAATCATCAAAAAAGAAGCACGTGGTTTCATCAGGAATTCTCACGAAAAATACGATTTAATAGAAATTTCCATGCTGGATACTTACAACACTGCATCATCGGGAATTTACGCTTTGAATGAAACTTATCTTTATACGGTCGAATCAATTCAAGATTTTTTTCAGCATTTGGATGATGAGGGAATGCTGGCTATCACCAGATGGGTGGTGAATCCTCCGCGAGATAATCTTAAACTCTTGAATATTTGCATTTCTGCTCTTGAAAATCTCAAAATTCAAGATATTGGTAAACACATTATTTTTATCAGAAGTATCCAGGCAACAACACTTCTAATTTCCAAAAATCCGCTAAAAGAAAATCAAATAAACATCTTAAAAGAGTTCTGTAAAACTCGTCTCTTTGATATCTGCTATTATGATGGAATCAAAGAAAATGAGACGAACAGGTTTATCAAACTCGATAAACCAATATACTTTCTGGCAGCCAAAGAATTACTTTCGGAGAACAAACAGAATTTCATCAAAGATTACGAATTCGATATTAAAATAACCTCGGATAACAGACCTTATTTTTACAATATTTTTAAGATGAAAATGCTGAAATACATTCAGAAATATGGTTCTGACAAAATTCCATTTACGCAATGGGGATATTTCACGCTTATTATTCTGCTTATTCCGGTTCTGATAATCAGTTTTATTTTGATTGTTTTGCCATTATTTTTTATTCGGAAAAACAGGAAAAATCTCAGTGGAAAGATCATCTCATATTTTGGCTTGATAGGAATTGCTTTTTTCTTTGTGGAAATGCCGCTCATCCAGAAGCTGATTCTATTTCTATCACATCCCACTTATTCTTTGAGCGTGATAATTGCTGGATTGCTCATTTTTACAGGGATTGGTAGCTATTTCTCAGATAAGATATTTCTTCCAAAACGCAGGATATTTTATGCAAGTTTAATAATTGTTTGTATTACTATTTTCTACCTTTTTAGTTTCGATTTGATCCTCCCGATTTTTATGAATCAAAATGAAATTATAAAAATTTGTATCACAATCCTGTTTCTAATGCCTTTAGGTTTTTTTATGGGATTTCCCTTCCCTCAAGGTCTGGTTAGAATCAAAAAATCGGATACATCAAGAGTTGCCTGGGCTTGGGGAGTTAATGGATTCTTCTCGGTTATCAGTACGATGCTTGCAACAGTTTTGGCAATCTTATTTGGCTTTAAATTCGTCTTTATTATTGCTTCAGTGTGCTATCTAACAGCAGGTTTGATCTCATTGAAATTAGATTGATTTTTCCAACATCTATAAAATATCTTGCCAGTATTTTATCAAATCTAAATTCTCGTTGATGTTAATAAAATTGAAAAAACGAAAAAAAGGAGCTAAAATGAACAAGAAATTATCAATTATGATTCTGATTTTCATGGTTTTATCTTCCATTACTTATGGTTTGAAAATTGGTGGAAAGATTCTTCCGGATCAAATTAAAGCTGGGGAAAACACACTGATTTTAAACGGCGCTGGAATCAGAAAAAAGGTTATCTTCAAAGTTTATGCAGGAGCACTTTATCTTCTGGAAAAGAACAATAATGCTCAGACCATCATCCAGGCAGATGAACCGATAGTAGTAAAAATGCACTTTATCTACAAATCTGTTGCACCCGAAAAACTGATTGAAGCCTGGAATTCCGGTTTCAGCAAAAGTGATTCATCCAACCTGCAAGAGGAAATTGCCACCTTTAATTCCTACTTCGCAAAAGATGCTAAAAAAGATGATATTTATGACATCATTTATGTTCCTGAACAAGGCACAAGCGTTTATATGAATACCGAACTGAAAGGAACTATTCAAGGTTTGGAATTCAAAAAAGCTGTGTTCTCCATCTGGTTGGGAGAGGAAACCGACCTGCCAAAACTGAAAAAAGCAATGCTGGGTGAATGAAACAGATAAAATGCAGAACCTGCGGAAAAATGGTTAGTTCCAAAGCAAAACGCTGCAAACATTGTGGAACTCTTCTTAAAATGCCAATTCTAGGAATTGTGATCGTTTCTGCATTCATTCTGTTTGTTATCGGAATTATTGTAATTGGTATCCTGCAAAGCGGTTGAACAGTAAGCCCTCGACCTCTTCAAAGGTTGTTCTTTTCACACGTCTTTTTAGATTATCAATAACCTACCCGTTTACGGTAGGAAGATAATCTAAAATACATTGCTAAGCCGTTTACGGCTTTACATTTGGATAGGTTGGAGGATTTTTTTTTGGAAGGACGTAAACGTCCTAAAAAAATCTATGTTCCTCGCGACCTATGCGTAAACGCATAGGTTATTGATGTTCGGCAAGTTACAGACCCCTGTGCCATTGACAGTCTTTCAGGAGAGGATTGAGGTGAGGTTAAAAGAAAATCTAAGGACTCGTAAAATTGAAAATTAAATTTGCTTCCATCTCTAAACAAGGAACAAAAAAACCTGTAAATCAGGACTGTTTTGCTGTTCCTCTATCCGAGCATAATACTCAGGAGAAAGGTTTTCTCTTTGTAGTGTGTGATGGAGTTGGTGGTTATAAAGGTGGTGAGATTGCCAGCAAATTATGCTGTAAAATCTTTATGAATGACTTTTATTTGGAAGAAAAAGATGATAACATCTCAAACTGGTTGGAAAGTGAAATACAAATTATCAACAATGAAATCGTTGCCCAGGGAATTAAACTGGGAAATGCAAATATGTCAACTACGCTGATTAGCCTGCTACTCAAAGAAAACACAGCATATTTGAATAATGTTGGAGACAGCAGAATTTACATTTTTACGGATGACAAACTGGAACAGATTACTGAAGACCATTCTGTTGTGTGGAAATATTATAAACAGGGATTGATTACAAAAGACGAAATTATCCAAAGCAGGAAAAAACACCTAATCACTGAAGCTCTGGGCTTGTACGCAAAACCAAAAATAAACAGCTACTCTATTCCTTTTACAGAAAAATTTCTCTTCCTGCTCTGTACCGATGGTTTAACGGATGTCTGCAAAGACAGCGAAATTGAAAATGTTTTAAAGCAAAACAATGACCTTGATTCAACTCTTGAAGAACTTTATAATCTTTCTCAGAAAAATGGCTCTAGAGATGATGTGACAATGGTTTTGATAAAATCTAACCCCCGCGAAATACGCTAAATAGCGCGAAAAAAGAGACTAACATTAGTGGAAACTTGACTTATGACGGAGTCTTGAGTTAAGTTGAACCGTCTCAGTTGATTAGAAAACTTAAGTCAAGTCAGCTAAAGCGAACTTAACTCAAGTTTTTACAAAAAGAATTAAAGTAAAACTTTTCAAAAAGTAGCATTCCCAAATACAATTTGGGAACGAGCAGAGCAAAAATTATGCGTGTTAGTTAATTCTAATAATCCGACTAAAATGCACAGCTTTGCAAAAAAGTCTTGACTTTTGTGCAATGAATAAAGTGAATATAGGTGGAGTGAAAACCTGAAAAGAGAGCATAAACAAAACTCGATTAATATTTTAAAAGCAGAAGAATTCTTAAAAAAATTGTGAAATTATGAATTGCTGAAATGAATATAAACCGGAAGGTGATAATTTCTATTATTGGTGATAAAGATAAAAGAGTTATAACATGATTGACAGAAAAGAATTAAATCTTATTGTATTTATTGATATCCTTTTTGCAGATAAAGAAAAATAAAAGAATGATTTATTCGATTAAGAATAATTTGGGGTATTCTAAACGCAATATTGCGTATAGGGATTAGCTGTAGGGCAATAAAAAAACAACAAATGAAAAGTAGTTTAGTATTAATAGGAAGTGTTAATAACGGAAATAATAATACTTTAGGGACAGGAATTCTTATTTCATTTAATTTCAAAGAATATCTCGTAACTTGCAAACATATAATTTTTGAAGAAAAATTTGAAAGATTGTTTGCTATACCAAATCCGAGAATGACAAAATCTCTATCCTATGAGCATAAAATACTATCAATAGGCTCAGTCAATTACCATCCAGAAGATACAGATAATGAAACTTTTGATATTGCAGTATGTGAAATAATAAATTTAAAAAGAACCGAATTTCAAAGATGTCATCTTTCTTTTATACAAGTGCATGAGATGATGGAATTTAAAGACCCTGAAAATGAAGATGATATTATTTGGTATGGATATCCCGTTGACTACACTGAAAAACTTTTAGCTCTTAATAAAAATGATAGATTACCTCCATTTACAACAAGTGCAACAGTATTCAATTTTCCTATCCAACAATTACCCCAAAATGGATTTATAACAAAGCTTAAGGAGGGATATTTTGCTCAAAATGAAAATAAACAAGACTCTTGGAAAGGAATTAGTGGAGGATTAGTGACGATTGAAAATAACCATTGCACGAAACCTTATGGAGTAATTTTAGGAAGTACAAAATTTACATGTTACCATGATAGTCAAAAAGAAAATTACAACGGAATTGTATTTGCTAAATTCAAAAGAGTGAAAGAGGTACTACAAACATTAAAAAGAAAAAAACACCCTACAAAAAAAAACAAAACGTAACAAACGCGGAAAATTATTCAAAAAGATCTTTTTTTAATTGATTCAAATAAGGAGATGATATGAAGACTTTTTTAGAAATAATAAGTTATCTCAAATTTATTGATTCTAGAAAACGGTCAAAATCTGGTTTTCTTTCTTTTATAATACTAATCTTAATAATAGAAATATTTGTACCTCCAATTAATCGACTACCCTTATATTTATTGGCAATTATTTTTATAATCATATTGATTATATCATCCAATATTTGGCTTTATGTATCTGGACGTTGGATATTTTTAACAAAAAAAATAAAAGTTGGTATTGCACTTAAATCAACTGATGCAAATACACAAAAAATTATTGATAAAACATTTTTAATGTTTAACGATGAGTTGAAAAATTTACGTTTACTTAATAAGTTTTATATTTTTAAGATAGGCACTGATGTCTTTAATACTATTGATAGCGTAGAAAAATATACTAATAAATGGGATGTTAATCTTGTTATTCATGGTACAGTTTATAGTGGAAAAAAAGATTCTAAATATAGGTGTGAAATAAAAGATCCAAATTTTACATACAGATTTTATAACATACCACAAGACAATTATCTTCAGGACCTAATAAAAAAGGATATTCAATTAATGGTATCACATAGAGAATGGATTATTGAGGAAAGTAATGATCTTTTAGATACAAAAAAAGTATCGCAAAATTTAGTGGAGATTTTATTATCTCTTCTATCAATATCTCTTTGTAGATCATATAGACATCCTGAAATATCAATTCAATTGATAAAAAAGGTAATACCTTATTTAGAAAGTCATATACCTGAAAATAAGAGAAAGATTGAAATAAATAAAATAAAAAGAGAGATTAAGCTACCATTAAATTTATTGAGAACTGGACGATTACGATCAATTTTAAGTTCATGCTACATAAATACGGGACAAATTTTAATAGAACAAAAAAAATATATAGAAGCACATAAAATATTACTAGATGGATTAGATAATAAAACAGATAAATATTATTATTATAGTGCATTAGCTTTTACATCATTCTTTTTGAAAGATTTAAAAAATGCAGAATTATACACAGAAAAGATGAATGAAATACAAAAAAATACATTTCTATATTTTGCAAATAAAGCTTTTTTCTCAATATTAATAAATGATTATAAAAGAGCCTTAGACTATTATGAGACTGCGAGAAATAAAGTTAAAAAAGAAAATAAAGGTGTTGTTAAAGACGTAATAACTTTCTTAAAAGCAAGGTATAAAGAAAACCCTAAAGAATTAGCTTATCGATATGCAATTGGTTTACTGATATATAACCATTATGATAAAATTGAAGGGAAAAAGATTTTATTAAAATTTTATAGAAAAGCAGATAGAAAAATATATCCATTTATGATAGAAAAAATCAAATTTATATTGAAAATAAAATTATAAATCGGGAGAAATAGATGGAAAATGGATTGATTCTGGGAAACAAGATATTCGATATAGTTGTTGTTGCTTTAGTAATTGCACAAACATTTAAAGTTCTTTATACTTTATTCACAGAAAAGAAATTGAATTTCAGGAAATTCCTCGATACGGGCAGTATGCCCAGTTCCCATACTGCATCAGTTGTTTCTTTAACCACAGCAATAGGAATATTCGAAGGAGTAGATTCGGTTCTTTTTGCTCTTAGTACGGTTTTTGCCATTGTAGTCATGTATGATGCTTCAGGTGTGCGTCGTGCAGCCGGAAAACAAGCTGGAGTTCTAAACAAGATCGTAGAAAATATCCGCAAGAAAGAAGGTCATACAATTCTGGAAGAAAACCTGAAAGAGCTTCTTGGTCATACGCCCTTGGAGGTGATTGCCGGAGCTGCTCTGGGTGTTGCAGTTGCTTTTATTATGAGTTAAATTTCCAAATATTTTTTTTCTCCCGCCAAACACACAAAAATCACGAAAGGATAAACTTACAAATTTAAGTATTTTTTTTCGCGTACTTAAGCGTATTTCACGATTATTGTATTTTTCATATAATTCCACATTATTCATTTGACATAAAAAAAGCCTTTTTTGAATTTATCCAAAAAAATATTATCTGAAGATTAAGGAAATATGAAGAAGGAATTCGATCCTACACAAAACTTTGAAAGAACAAAGAAACTCGTGGATTACATCCCTCGCAAAGAAGCTAAATCAAAGTTGTATGAAGAACTTGGTTTCAAGAGTGGTCTGGAAGTTCACCAGCAGCTTGCCACAAACGAAAAACTTTTCTGCCGATGTCCTGTGGGAATTTACCAGGATTCAAATGATTTCGATGCGGAACTTATCCGGCATATGCGGCCCACCCTTTCCGAAATGGGTACATACGACGGTACTGCTTTAATGGAATTCAAGACCAGGAAAAATATCACCTATCGTATAAAAAACGAAACTACTTGCACTTACGAAATTGATGACACACCTCCCTTCCCCATTAATCGGGAAGCTCTGGATTATGCTGTGGAAATAGCACTAATGCTCAAACTGAATATAGTGGGAGAATTGCATATAATCCGTAAACAATACCTCGATGGAAGTATTCCAACCGGTTTTCAACGAACAGCTATTGTTGGGATCGAAGGAGAAATACCTTTAAAAAATAAAAAGATCCGTATCAGCCATTTAAGCATTGAAGAAGATTCCTGCCGGGAAGTATCTGACATCCGTCATGAACGGATTTACACTACGGATAGATTGGGAATTCCACTTATCGAGACTGTTACTCACCCGGATATGACAACGCCGGACGAAGTAAAGGAAGCATGTCACTATATTCGGTTTCTGAACAGGAGTTCCGGTAAAGTTCGAGTTGGTATTGGTGCCGGACGTGAAGATGTAAATGTAAGCGTGAAAGGAGGAACACGGGTAGAGATCAAAGGTGTTTCTCACATCAGTAGGATCCCGGAATTAACGCACAACGAGGCGTTTCGGCAAAAAGGTCTTTTGGAGATCAAAAAAGAACTGAACAAATGCATTCCAGATCCAAAAAAGTGGAAACCTGTTTTTAAAATTATTAATTTCGATGTCTCTGATATTAAATATCCTCCCATAAAAGAAGCCATGGAGAACGGCTGGAAACTGGTTGCCTGTAACTTACCGGGATTTAAGGGGATTCTTTCATTTTTTTTGCAACCCGGTAAAACTTTTGCCGATGAATTGGAAGGACGATTAAAAGTAATCGCCTGTTTGGAGCGTCCTAACATGATTCACTCCGAAGATATGAATCCTGTTTTCAATGAACAGCTTCTAAAAAAACGAAGCAAACTTTTGGGCTGCAAAGATAACGATGCTCAAATGGTTTTCTGGGCTTCGAAAGAAGATCTGCAAACAGCAATTGAAACTATTGAAGAACGCTGTCGAATGGCTTTTGAAGGTGTTCCAAATGAAACAAGAAAAGCATTAAAAGATGGGACAACTATTTTTGAAAGAGTACTTCCCGGAGCAGACAGAATGTACCCCGATACTGATTCCGCTCCTATTCCTATTGAAGATAAATACATAGATA
>Ga0207996_1001509_pt1 | contig 15937 bp, 14 predicted proteins | sample AntAceMetag02UKG_FD_184773 | JGI IMG/M metagenome (GOLD analysis project Ga0207996, IMG submission 184773) | Saline lake microbial communities from Ace Lake, Antarctica - Antarctic Ace Lake Metagenome 02UKG (SPAdes) (version 2) | ecosystem: Environmental > Aquatic > Non-marine Saline and... | reverse complement strand
TGCTATATCTTTCTTCCTCGAGCGCTGAGGGTTAGGGCTTCACTGCGTGTCACTTGACCCCTTGTACCCTCTGAGATTACACCCGCTTAATTAGAAATAACCCACTTGTTTTAGCTTCTCGCCAGAGGCGAGCAAAAATTGACTACAACTAATCGGGAGATGATCCCTAAATATTAATTGAGTTTTTACTCAATCAGGGTATTATAAAACAGTTTGATGTTTCCCTTGACAGCAGGCATTTCAAATTATTAGCCTGTTGTCATATGTTATTTAATTAACCTGTTTCACCTGTAAAATACCGGTATTCCAGTGAAACATATTTCTGTAGAGGTAAAAATCATGCAATCTCAGGTTACGCTTACCACGCTTTATAATATGAAAAAAAAGGGAGAAAAAATCGTCGCTATAACGGCCTACGATTATCCATTTGCAAAAATTATTGATGAAGCCGGAGTACACATAATCCTTGTCGGCGATTCTCTGGGAATGGTTGTTCAGGGAGAATCAAGCACTCTTCCGGTTACAATGGAGCATATGATATATCATACAAAAATCGTGTCAAGAGCCGTAAAATCCGCCATGGTAATCGGTGATATGCCTTTTATGTCCTATCATGTAAGTATTAAGAAGGCAGTCGCCAATGCAGGACGCTTTCTAAAAGAAGCTGGTGCGTGCGCTGTAAAGCTGGAAGGAGGAGCAGATGTAAGCGAAACAATCCATGCGATTTCAAATGCCAGTATTCCTGTGCAGGCCCATATCGGCCTCACTCCGCAGTCTGTTCACAAAATGGGGGGTTATAAAGTACAGCGTGATGAAGAACGACTAATGGCCGATGCTATTGAAGTTGAATCAGCAGGAGCTTTCTCGGTTGTTTTAGAGGGCATTCCATCCTCTATTTCACAAAAAATCACAAAAGCCTTAACCATCCCGACAATAGGAATAGGAGCAGGCCCTCATTGTGACGGGCAGATACTTGTCCTGCACGATCTTCTTGGGTTGAACCAGGGGCATGTGCCAAAATTTGTAAAAAAATATGCTGCCATCGGAGATACAGCTGGAACCGCCATTAAACAATACGCAAAGGAAGTTCAGGCAGGTAAATTCCCTGCAAAAAAACATTGTTATTAACATCTAAAATAAGCGATTAGCTTTTAGCAGTTAGCACAACAATTTCAATATATTGCTAAAGCTCAACATTTCACCCGATGGGTGAAAATCGAATCGCTGGTAACCACACGAAATAATAAGAGCTAACCGCTAATTGCTTAATCAGGGTAGTATTTAAATTTTTCAATGTTTTCATTTTCAGTTTGTAATGTAAACGGTAATAATCGGAACTTTTTTTATTATGTTTTTTTACCACAATTCTAATCTTCGTGCTCCTTCTTGTTCTTCGTGGTTTATTTTATAATCATGAAACCTTCTATTGCCATAGTCGGTTGCGGCAGGGTCGGCACAGCCATTGGAAAATTTCTCGCAGAGGCAGGTTACAATATAGCCGGCCTTGCAAGTAAAAACCTTGCATCAGCCAAAAGACTCGCTGATATTGTTAAAACAAACAATGTCAGCGAAATTCCGTGGGAGATAACAAAAAATGCTGATATTGTTTTTTTAACAACGCCTGATAATGCCATAGCAGATACATGCAACAGTATTTCTATCCATTCCGGATTCCATAAAAATGCCGTTGTATTTCACTGCAGCGGAGCCCTTCCATCGACCATTTTATCATCCGCAAAAAAATGCGGGGCATTCACAGGCTCAATGCACCCTCTACAAAGTTTTGCTTCAATAACACCTTCTGAAAATCCTTTTAAGAAAATCATAATTTCAGTTGAAGGTGAAAAACAGGCAATCAATGAGGCTGAAAAGATTGCTGTTGACCTTGAAGCAGAGTGTTTGACTATAAAAACAGAAACAAAAATTCTTTATCATGCTTCGGCAGTGGTCGCGTCAAATTATCTTGTAACCATTCTTGATCTTTCTTTCAGGCTGATTAATGAGGCGGGAATAACCGGTGAAAATGCATTTAAGGCATTAAAACCGCTTATACAAGGGACACTTTCCAATATTGAAAAGGCCGGAATTGTAAACGGGCTGACCGGCCCTGTTGCCAGAGGTGATATTGAAACCCTGAAAAAACATTTAGAAGAGATAGGCTCAAAGACACCCGATCTTCTTAGCCTTTACAAAACTCTGGGTCTTCATACAATAGATATAGCAATGGCCGGGAACAGTCTCTCAAAATCATCAGCTGAAAAGTTGAAAAAGATTTTCATCGACTGATTCCTGATGCTCTCGTAATAAACTACCCCGCCGCAAGCGGACGGGGTATCCCTCAAAGGATAGTTTCTTTTTTATCGCCGCGAGCGGCGGGGAATAGAACCCCAAGGGATTTAAATGAAAGGCTTGTGGCATAAAACGTTACTTATATGGGCTTGCCTACGCAAGCTGAATGTTGGCAGGCAGGTGGTCATAACTCAGCAAATGTGATTCATATGAAATTTAAACAATTAATTGATATTATACGCAAAACACATTTTTCATTACAGCAAAGAGCTGTTTCCGCCGTTGACAAGAATTTGACCGTCAGGAACTGGCTTATAGGGTTTTACATTGCAGAGTTTGAACAGAATGGGGAAGACCGAGCTGTATATGGTCAAAAACTCATCGATAAAATTGCAGAAAATGCCAAACATATTAAGGGACTATCCGCAAGGAATTTGAATCTATTCAGGCAATTTTATTTTACATATCCTCAAATTATGCAGACAGTGTCTGCGGAATTACAATCTTCTGATCTTGCTAACTTTGAAGTCAGTTTTAAAAAATCTACCCCTCGAATTGTGCAGACGCTGTCTGCACAATTACAACAAACTGGAAATAAAGAATTAATTGGAGTTCCCCCTAAAGGCTTAATAAACAATTTATCTTTCAGCCATTTTACCGAGTTGATCCGCATAGACGATCCACTTAAAAGAGCGTTTTATGAAATTGAATGCATCAAGCCATAATGATCAGCATGCGAATGTGAGATTATTACTCCATCAATTCCAGGTTTTTTTAAATAAGCATTATGAACATCTGGCAAGATTCCTTGATTTACCAGTTCTGTAATTGATAAATTTTTGTATGGTGCGAAGTCAAAACTATTTCCTAATTTGTTTACCAAAGGCATCCCGAAATCAAGCAATATCCGACTTGTACCGGATTGAAGCTCAATGCAGGTTCCCCCGATTTCGTTAGTTCCTCTGTGGATCGTCAGGTTCATAATTTTAGATTATCGTAATTATTTTCGTCGCGGGATGCATCTTTAGAAACACAATCTTTTCAATTTCTTGTATGTCTTGTTCTAGGTGTGCTGCTAATTCTTGGGTTTCTTTTAAAAGTTCGTTTTTTTTGTTACCTATTTTTTCAGAGACTAATAATATGTATAGATAAAAAGATGTTTTATACGTGAATGTGAAATTATTCTTAAAGAGGTTGTGTTCTTTAATTCTATCAATCTGATTAGGTGTTGAAAGTTCTGAAAGATATCTTAATAATTGAATTAGAGCATAAAATGCATTTTGGTCGCTTTTAACTTTAATTTCACCTAAAATGGGAAAGGAATTCTTACAATTAAACCCTATAAAATCGATTCCACCAGCGCCAGACTTTCTCCCTGCTTTGGAGTTTGTTTTTGTGACACGATGTGTAGGCACTTCTCTTTCTATATGGTTAAAATTATATTCTGAATCACCGACTTTAATTTCAGGATTTCTTTCCTGAAATACTGAAATTACGTCTTGTGTGTTTGAAATAGTTGCGACTTCAATTGGCAAAGGTTTTCTATAAGAACCAGGAAGAAAAGCCTCATCAATGTTTTTATATTCAGCGAAATGTTTTTTACTTTCTTCATACAAGGAGATTAATTTTTTATAATTATCTTTTCTGTTAATATCTTTAACAATATTTAATTGTGTTATTGTAGAAAGGCTTAATTTTGATAAAGAATCATAAAAATTTCTAAGTTTGGTAATTGGAATTATTATCATTTTATAATCCTTTAATTTCTAACAATTAATATACAAACTTCGCTTTCCCGATAGTTTGAGACCTTTGAAAAATGCTCAATTTTGCTCAAGTTCAAGAAGGGTGAAAATTTCAACCACCCCAGTACCATCTGCCGGAGCTACGGGGCAATCAGAAATATATTGAATGTTTCGAGGATTGGAGTCCATGTGGGACATTCCTCAGTTCATAAGTTTGTATCGTCAAGTAGTGAAGTAAATGGAGCCAAGTCTACTATTGACCAGTGTAAGATAAAATATTATATGTCACGTCCACTTAGAATAGGAGGAAATGGGGTAATGATTAGAAGATTTTTTGCGAGTACATTGGCCGTTGCTATCGTGGTGTTTTTTTTCTTTGGAGCCGCAGGTATCAGTTCGGCTGAAATGAGAGTTGTCACAATAGGAACGGGGAGCGTGACCGGTCTCTATTATCCGACCGGAGACGCGATCGGCAAAATCGTCAATAAGAAAACGAATGAATACAATCTAAGCGTTGACGTGAACTCTACGGAAGGATCGGTCTTCAATGTGAACGCCATCATGGCCGGTGATCTTGAATTCGGTATCGTGCAGTCGGACAGGCAATATCAGGCCTGGAACGGGACAAAAGATTGGGCAGATAAAGGTCCGCAAAAAAAGCTCCGTTCCATCTGTAGCTTCTACCCGGAAACGTTGGTGCTTATTGCAGGGGACGATACCGGAATCGGAACCTTCATGGATTTAAAGGGAAAGCATGTGAATATCGGTAATCCGGGATCGGGACAGCATGGCAACGCCACCGATGCCCTGTCATCATGCTATAGTGACTGGCAGAAGGATATCAGATTTGAAGTTATGCAAGTCGATGAATCCGCAAAGATGCTTCAGGAAGGAAGAGTCGATGCGTTTTTCTATACCGTCGGTCATCCCAACGAGTTGATAAAAGAAGCCGCCAGCGGCAAGAGAAAGGTGCATTTCGTTCCTGTCGAAGGGCCCTGTATAGACAATCTCCTCAAAAAGTGGCCCTACTACGCGAAAGCATATATTCCTGTCAAATTTTATCCGATGGCCCGCAACAAGAAAAATCCAAATACCTTTGCCGTGAAGGCCACTTTCTGCACCATTGCTGCTGTACCCGATGACATCGTCTATGCCATTACAAAGGAAATATTCGATAACCTGAACAAATTCAAAAAATTGAATCCTGCCTATGAGGTCCTCACGAAAGAGAACATGCTGGATGCCCTGTCAGCGCCCATTCATCCCGGCGCCTTGAAATATTACAAAGAGGCTGGGCTAATAAAATGATGCATAGGGTAAGTGTTAAAGAGAAAATGTCAGTCCCTCGCGAGCCATATATATCTCCAGAGGAACAGTAGCATCGAAAAGTTGAGAATACCTCTGTGTATCATGAAGAACTCTGTCCAACACTCGGTCATCTACTGTCGGCTCAAGATGGAACAGGCATAACCGTTTAACACGAGCCGTTTTTGCCATTTCAACTCCCAGTATATTATTGGAATGTCCCCATTCTTCCTTGAGCGTACAGGCGTCACCATAGGAATACTGTGCATCAAATATAAGCAGATCAGCATTTTTAAAAAACTCGATATGAGGTGATTCCCCGATTTCTGCTTCCTGTTTGTGTTCACAGTCTGTTGAATAAACAATTGCTTTGTTGTTCCTTTCAAAACGGTACCCGTACGAAAGGCCAGGATGTCTTTGTTCTATAGTCTTCACATTACACCCTGCTATCTCAAAGCTTTCTCCGGGGGAAAGCTTTACGAACTGTATATCTGCGCCAAGATCACCAAAAAGTACTGGGAAAAAAGGAGAGGACTGCTGGACATCAAATACTGTATGAAGGTTATCATGGCAACCGTATATGATTATCCTGTTACCTGCTATATACGCCGGTACGAAAAAAGGAAATCCCTGAATGTGGTCCCAGTGAGGGTGTGATAAAAAAATATGAAAAGTATGGGGGGCCGGACCACTGTTGGTCATTATCCAGTTGCCGAAATCCCGCAGCCCGCTGCCGGCATCGCACAGGATATAATCCTGTCCTGTACTGATCTCTACGCAGGATGTATTTGTCCCGTATGTGCCCGCCATCCAGAAGGGAAGCTTCTCGTCAATAAAAGTATCAAGGTCGGTGTTTTTGTCAATACCCTCGTCGAGCATTACCGAAACCGCCTGTTTGAGTTTCTCCCGAATCATATCTGTTGTTATTGATGCGGGTAAAGATCCCCTGCATCCCCAGAAACGCAGGTCCACAATCTCTCCTCCCTTAAGGTTGAGGATATTTCCCTTTTATCCAATTCCTCTTGAGCAGTTTTAAGGAATGTATTAACAAAATCACCATTACTTAAAATACGTTCATCGCCTTCCTTGAACTTAAACAAAATTGAGCATTTTTCAAAGGTCTCTACTTCTGCCCATCCATCTGCTGTTCAAGGGACTTTTTACGAGTTTATCACATTTGATTATATATCATATTGCGCTACCAGCAACAAAAAAATAAATCAGAAATTTTCCATCTCAATACGATGGGTCGGCAATTTTTGATGAAAGCACATCCTTTTTTAAAAAAAAGCAGGATTTAAAACAATAATTAACATTACCCCCTATTTGTGCCATGTAATGGCTAAAATAGGGGGTAATATGAACCTATGTAGAATCCAAGCTCTTCATCTCTTTTACGAATTTTTTTCAGATAGTCATTAGGGTTGATGCTTTCGGTTAACACTCCAATTACGTCAACCAATGAATAAAGCCATTCATCGTTATGCCAGATTCTGCGAATTTCTTTCCTTGCCACTGTATGGTATCGGAGAATTAGAGCGGTTGCTGGAACCAGAATAATTTTGAGATCTTTGCAAAACGTCCCATAATCCCCCCCCTTATTCATGTGGTGCGCTTTGAATTTGAATTCACCTCTGAAAAATGACATATGTCTATGAATTTACCAGAGTATACAAGACCAGAGTATACAAGAAAGGTCTTGACTATGTGATATTTGCCATATAAGTTGGCAATAAACATGATATATGACGGTATTGATGGCAATTATTATGGAGACAGGCAATGTATGTCAAAAGGCAATTGGGTTTATTAGAAATTCTGCAAAAAAAATCTTACTTTTTGTTCGGGCCACGTCAAACTGGAAAGACATCTTTGATTCAACATACATTAAATGAATACAGATGTTACAACCTGCTTAAAACGGATGTGTATCTGAAATTAAGCAGGGAGCCTCAAAGGCTTCGCCAGGAAATAACAGACGATGACAAGATTGTTATCATCGATGAAATTCAGAAGCTCCCGATTCTGCTTGATGAAGTACATAACTTAATTGAAGAAAAAGGGATTCATTTCCTTCTTACAGGGTCAAGCGCCAGAAAATTAAGAAATAAGGGTGTAAACCTGCTGGGAGGCCGCGCCAGAACCAGGCGGTTGCATCCTTTTATTCTCAAGGAGTTAAAGGCAAATTTTCAATTAATGAAAGCTTTGGATACAGGTCTGATCCCTTCCATCTATTTTTCCAATGCGCCATTTGAAGATCTGGAAGCATATGCGGGAAATTATCTAAAAGAAGAAATTGCAGCGGAAGCCATCGTTCGGAATATGCCTGCGTTCAGCAGATTTCTCACTGTAGCCGGGCTGTGTAACGGTAAAATGATTAATTATACGAACATAGCAAGCGATGCACAGGTCCCAAGATCAACCGTGCAGGAATATTTTCAGATTCTACGCGACACGCTGCTTGGCGATGATCTGCCTGCATGGCGGAAATCCGTCAAACGAAAACCGGTTTCCACTTCAAAATTCTTTTTTTTCGATATAGGAGTCGCCAGATTTCTGCAAGGTCGTCGGGGTCTAAAGATGAGATCGCCGGAATTTGGGGAGGCATTTGAAGCTTATATCCATCATGAGATAAAAACCTACTGCGATTACAAGGGGGCTTGTGATCTGTGTTACTGGAGGTCAACCTCAGGCTTTGAAGTTGACTTTGTCATCAACGGAAAAACAGCGATTGAGGTAAAAGGGAAGGCAAATATCACAAGAAAAGACTTCAAAGGATTGGCTGCAATAATGGAAGAAGAACTTCTCAAAAATTATATATTGGTCACTCTTGAAGATACCCCACGAAAAGATGGGGATATATGTATCATCCCCTGGAAAGATTTTATTACGAACCTGTGGCAGGATGCATATGTATGATAATATCTCTAAACGCTTGCTCCGCAAAAGACCAAAAACAAAATGAGAAACGCATAGAATCATAGGCGTTATACGCCCTGAATACAGAATTCGAGTAGTATATTAATGATAATTTGTAAATTGCAAAACTAAAGGGCATCCCCAAGATTCATACCAAAAGCAAAAAGAAACAGAAAGCCTATGCATCAAAACAGATAAAATTGTTTTAAAAATTTGTTTTTTTATCCTAATTTTAGATAGTTTGTGGTATATGCTGTAAAAAATACAGATTAGATGTGATTGAAATGAATCATAATAAAATACAAATGATAAAAGTGAAAGATAAGCAGTGGAATATGAAGCCTGATCAGGCTAAAGCTTTAATGCTTGCTAAACGCCAATTATCCGAGCTGGTTTTTGATGCTGTAAACCTGGAAGGCATCAATTTTACCCTGCCGGAAATCCAAACGCTATTGAGTGGAGTAACAATTGGCGGATATAAGATATCTGATCAGCAAATTGCTGTAAACCAGGGTAAATCATGGCGTACTTTATTTGAATGGATTGAAAAAGGCCGGTTTGAAGTCACAGCTGAAAAAGCATGTGAACTTCATCAAATAGCAGGCAAAGAAGAAGCGTTGGAATGTGGCGGATTCCGTTCTGGAGGGGTTACTATTGCAGGCACTGAGTATATGCCACCGGAAGCCGTTATGTTACCTGCTTTATTTGATGATATGGTTGCTCAAGCGTATAAAATACCGGATATTTATGATCGGGCAATTTTTTTATTTCTTACGATGGCTCGATGTCAATTTTTTTATGATGTAAACAAACGCATGGGACGTTTCATTATGAACGGTCTATTGTTGGGCGCCGGGTATCCTGCGATTAATCTTCCTGCCAGGAGACAGTTAGAATTTAATCAACTGATGCTGGCTTTTTACGAATCCGGTGATCAGAAGCCGATGAATTCCTTTCTGCGTTCTTGCATGGATGAACGAATCATAAAAATCATGAAGGCCTAACCTGAACAAGCCGAAAGATCTCAAAGTTCAAAACAAAAAAATACGGCAAGGGAACCGTCAACCTCGGAAAACTATCAGGTCTTCATTCTTGACATTGTTTTGGGGCTATGAACGTTCTGCACGAACGTCCCGGAGGCCAAGGTCTTTCATAATATATTGGATTTGTTTTGACAATCGACAGAGATGAATAGTGTAATAGTGGCAGCGTCCCACATTCGGGATATGGTAGAACCATTCTGAAAAGCAAAAATTACTCCATATTGATAAGTAATACTTTAAAAAAGGGACTTAAAGATTTCTTGGAACCTGTCAAAGTGTTCATCAAATTTGCCCATGTGTTCTGCAGCTTCGTCTATCTTCCGTTGAATGTCATCTCTCTGATGTTGAGTTGTAATATTACTTGTAATACCAGACGAAATAACACAATTTATCATTTTTATCATCGCTAATATCGCATTTCCATATGAATTCTTTGCTTTCTCCCACTTGGAGATAGATTAGTGAAATTATCTATTTCTTTAAGATGTCTTTTAACTGGCTCAAGTCCTGTCTTCGCAGAATGCATCAACCTATCATAATCACACATTGAATCCTCTAATAAATCAAGGATATGGAACACTTCCATATCGGGCATGCTTTTATAATGTTCCATAATAAAGGATTTAAATTTTTGATCATCGGATTCACTTGTTTTAGATACAATAGAACCATCAATCGAATTTTTTGATAATTCATAGCCACATTCTGGACAAAAATTTGGATTGTTATTTAATATTTTTCCACATTTTGGACAAAAATTTGGCATATTTCCCCCAGGTTATGCATATTTATCTGTTCGCTTGCTATCCTTGGTCAAGTGTATTCAACCGTTAACCAATTTCAACCGGTAATATAGGTAAAAAGTCTATCGCAAAAGATTTTTCTCCAAACTTTTCAAAATCGCAGACAATATTTGCTTTACTAATTTTAGATATTGTACCTGTTCCGTATTTGGGATGTTTTATAATTTCCCCCTTATACCACTGACCAACCTTATCAACAGTTTTATTATCAGATTTAATATCTTCCCCTATAATTTTTTTTGCTTGTTTAGATTTCAATAAATCTTTCGGTATTTCGTTGAGATAAATTGATGGTTCAGGAGAAGAATTCCATCCTTCTGGTTCAGTATGATATGAAATTTCCAAATAATCCTTTGCACGAGTTATTGCCACAAAAAAAAGTCGTTTTTCTTCTTCTATCTGTTCAGCAGTTATGTTTGCATATTTCAATGGAATTAATCCATTATTTGCACCGCTTATAAATACATATCTGAATTCCAGCCCTTTTGCTGAATGCATAGTAAGTAATTTTACTTTTTCACTATTTGGGTCAATAGTTTCTCCAATTGTTTGATAACCTCCCAGGCTCATTTCGCTAATGGCTGCAAGAAAAGATGATTTAATATCAGTATCGTAACTTAGTTGTACATATTTAGAAACTTCTTCTAAAAATTTTTTAACAAGTCCAACATCTTTTGAATAATTAATTGATGTGGGCCTTAAATTTGTCGACAGCTCAAAATAATCAAAAATATTTGGAATTTCTTTATAAGTTCTATTTTTAAGCCAGCCTACAAATTGTAACATTTTGGTTGCAAAGTTTAAAAAGTCGTCCCCGTGATTAATATTAGTAGAAAGCCATTCTATAAATTTTTCAAGGTCAGTCCTTGCGTCAGATTTATCCATCGATGCTTTGTATTTCTTCAGAAGTGCGTTTGATGGTTCAACAATTCCGTAATTCTCATTACAAATGGCGTCATAAATAGAATTTATGTCTTGCTTGTTTAGGCAAGCTTTTAATAATTGAGTTAACCAATGCAAAGATGGTATATTTCGCAATGTTTGTCTGGTACTTACTTCAAAAGGTATAGCTTCTCTTTCAAAAACGGTTTCAAAAATTTGCGATTGTCGTTTAGTTCTAAAAAGGATAGCAATTTCTCGAAACGGCACACCTTTTCTGCTTAAAATTTTTATAGTGTTTGCAAGGTATATCGCTTCTTGGTTTGAATCATAATGGTTTATAAGAAAAACAGGTGAGCCTAATTTTCTTGTGCCACGCAATTCTTTTGTATCGTATGATATTAAAAATTTCGCGACATCTAAAATACTGGATGTTGAACGGTAATTAATTGGCAAGCTATGCTCTTTACATTCATTCAATTTGAAATCGTAAAAAATAGACAGATCGCTACCTCGCCAAGTATATATTAGTTGATTGGCATCACCTACCGCAAAAATAAATGTGCTGTCATTTGCCATGTTCATGATCATCTCAATCTGTTTAAAATTACAATCCTGAAATTCATCAATTACGATCCATTCGGGATGAAAATTACTTTCTGGGTGGGATAATACAAAGTTAGCGTTATTTATAAGATCGTCAAAATCCATAACATTGTTTTGCTTCTTTCTTTCACATCCGATTTCAACCAGTTTTTTAAGATCATCTTCATTTTTCATGTTACCATATAATGTTTTTTGCTGTTTTGCTTTTGACAAATTGTCTAAATAGCGTTCAATTCTCTTGTTAATTTTATTTCTATATTTGACATTTAAATAAAGTTCATCTGCTATTCTTAAATAAAATTCTTTTTTTTCATCTTCATCCATTATTGTAAAATCTGATGTGTAGCCCAAGTCTGTCAACTTATTGCTATTCTTTAGAATATTTCTTGCGACTGAGTGGAAAGTGCCAAATAAAGAAAAATCGGGGGCACAATCATTACTTTGCATATAAAATGTCATAATTCTTTCTTTAATCACATTGGCGGCTTTATTTGTAAAAGTAAGCACTGCCATCCTATCTAAAGGGACTTTCTTAATAAAATGAAGATAAAGAACTTTATGAACCAATACAGTTGTCTTTCCACTACCAACCATTGCGCTTACAAGAGTCTTTTTATTATTTGTAAATATTGCTTTTTGCTGGTATTTATTGAGTTTCTTGATAGATTCATAAAGCATTGAATTTCGTAACTTGATTTCTTCAAGAATGTCTCTATAATCTTCCGAAATTTCTTCTGGTTCTATTCTGGATTCAGTATAATCAATATCAGGGGAAATCGAACTTTCAAGGTCGGAAGAAGGTGTGGAAAATCCACTTGATTTTTTAGTTTTTCTTTCACGCAGTTTTTGGTATATTTTCTTTAAATCCATATCACTTTTTGTTGCCTTTGAAGTGTCTCATCAATTTAAAATGCTTTCGGTTTTCATTGGTACTGTCTATACTTTTAAAAGAAAGAGAAAATCCTTTAGGCAACCTCATAAACTGCGCCAGACTATTATTTATAGCTTGTTTTATTTCGTCCTTGTCTGCTATTTTTACAGCACTTATCGGAAAGTACAAAATTAAACTTGTATTTTCTACACTGATACTCTTTGCTGTACTCAGAAAATTAGCGCCAAACATTTTATAGTTTTTCATTCTTTCAACCAAATCCATCCAGTCTTCTACAATTTTATCCCAAGTATATTCATATTCAATCTGTTCGATCTTTGGTTCTTCAGGAATGATAAGATCTTTGGGTGGATTCGTCTCAACAAAAAGGTTTTCCAAAGCCCATAATATTATCTTCTTGTCAATCCTATAATCACCAACACAAGCCGGACAACCTGTCTTACAGCGACAATTTCTTACTAAATAAACAGCATTTTTGATTATTTCTTTAATATGTTCAAATGCTTTTTCGGAAAATCCCAAACCTCCGGGATACTGGTCGTATAAAATGATTGCTTTAAATTGTGATTGTTCTTTCTCATTTTTAAAAACAAAATCGTCCCCCCCCATATCAGTAAATGTTGCCATCACTTTGAGTTCAGCTGCAGATTTCACACTGTGTGCCATGGCCTTGAAATAATTAAATCGTGCTGTTTTAGTAGTGCTTTGTTCTGTGGTTGCTTGTAGCGCCATTACTACATTATCTGGCAATTGAATCCAGCAGCCTTCTGTATCTATTTCGTCCTCTAATGGCTCAGGAAGAGCTTCATATCCAAGATTTTGATGGGTATTAAACTGTATCATTTTGTACCCTAATACCATTAGGCTAACCCGCACATCGCCAAAAAACACGTTCGCTCTATCAATAGTTTCTTCTTTATGTTTAACAAGTATATCAATATTTTTAATGACATACGGGTCGGTATAATAATTTAAGTCGGCAGGTATTATAGTTGCTATTTTTGTTTCAAGATTAAGCTGAAGACATTTATATTGGATTGTATCATGGAGATAAATTGCTCCAGTATAAAGTTCTCGCTTTGCTTGCTGGAAATCCATCGTGGTAAGAGTTATCTTATTTTTGTCGTCGACAACTTCAACAGTCTCGTTTGTAATGTTGCGCAAGCTGAATTCATGAGCAGGTGATGATTTGCCTTTCCAATGAAAAGTATTATGGATTTCTTCTATTTCACCGATTTCTTGCAATAACGGCAATATCTCCCCTAAATCAGGAAAATAACCAATATCATCGATTGTCAGTGGGAGTTCAGCTGCAGCGGCACGTATATGAGATAATTGAATATGTAAATTATTTTTATCAATAATCGCATTTTCTGGTGATGTACCAATAAGCCAGTCAGGATTCATCCCCACATATTGGTCTATTGGTTTAACTCCTAATATCAAAACCGCATAGGCTTTTCCGACTCTTCTCCCTGCTCTTCCTACTTGTTGCCAAAAACTTGCGCGTGTTCCTGGAAAACCTCCCATTACAACCATTTCAAGAGCACCAATATCAATCCCTAATTCCAAAGCATTGGTAGAAACAACGCCTAAGATATTTCCAGATATTAGGTCTTTCTCTATACGGCGTCTTTCTTCTGGCGTATATCCTCCTCGATACCCTGAAATCTTGTTCGCCAGAGAAGATCCATATCTATCAAAGGACAATATATCTCTACATTCTTTTGTTACAACTTCTGTTGCTTTTCTTGAAGTACAGAAAGAAATAACCCTGACATTACTTTCTATAAGTTTAGGCATAAGAACGATCATTTCTTGTACTTCAGAACGCCGGTAAGTCTTATCTATTCCCACATAAGGCGGTTGCCAAAATATGATCTCCTTTTCAGGTGAGGGTGAACCATCTTTGGCAATATGAATAAATTGAGTATGGCAAATATTTTCAGCTAATTCTTGAGGATTTGCTATGGTAGCACTGCTACATAAAAATTTAGGTGTGTTGGAATGATATTTACAAATACGTAACAACCTCCTCATAACATTTGAAACATGTGAACCAAAAGCACCACGATAAGCATGCAGCTCATCTATAACAATAAAGTTAAGATTCCTGAAAATATGAGGGAAGCCATATCTATTATGGTTTGGTAAGAAGCTTGCGTTGATCATATCTGGATTGGTAAGGATAATATTAGCTTCTTCTCTTATTTTTTTGCGTTGGGAAGCTGGAGTATCGCCATCGTAAATACCGACTTTGATTTTCCTTTTTCCAAAATAATCTGCAAAGGGCTGTAGGTTTTTTTGCTGATCTTGAGTAAGGGCTTTAGTTGGATAAATGAACAGAGCTCTTCTGGAAGGATTCTGGATGATTGTTTGAATTACTGGCAGGTAAAAGGCTAAAGACTTACCGCTTGCAGTGCCGGTAGTAATAATTACGTTATTACCTTTTATGGCTTTTTCAAACATTTCAGCTTGGTGGGAATAGAGTTTTTCATACCCCATATTGATAAGACATTTTTTTAGGTCTGCATCGCAGATCGCGGGAATAGATGAAAAAGATCCTGTTTTTTCCGGTAGGTTTCGGGTTTCAATTATTCGTTTAGAAAAACTTTTGAGAATTGCAGGAATATCATTATGCATAACAGTTTCTTTCCTCCGATTTTATTCCCTATGAAAATGTCCTAACCTTTGTTTTATTGCTATTGCTACGTAAATAATCTAACTTCCCGCATGCCATACAACTAAGGTTATGCAATTACATCTATTTTTTTCAAACGAAAGAGTTTTCTGATTTTATTCTTTTTAATATCAATTAAAGTGATTAATATAAATTCGGGTTTATACCATTTTGGGTTGTTGCATTCATGGGAAAACATCTTTTGTTCAAAAGAAAGTGCTTTCAGTCTGATACGATCCTTTTGATATTTTTCAAACGGAAAACAGCCTGGGAGCTTAACAAGTTTTGTCGCAACAATTAGATTATCATAAGAAGCTGGGTTACAAAGGCGAACTTGAATATGTGCTTTGCGCTTTCCTTCTTTTTGAGATTCTGTTGTGATTTGTAGAAGATCCATATATGGAATCCCATGTAGAATATTGAAAGCTCGTTTGTTCATGCAGTAAAGTAAAAGGCTAATTCCAACAGATGCCACTGATGCCAACGTAATCCACACAATCGGTTCCAAATTGTTAAAAAATTCTATGATCATAATAAATGCTTAAAATTTGATTTATACCAACTTAAAAAGCTTTACTTACCTTCTAAAAACTATAACCCAGAACCAAACTGTCTGCACTTTAACGGCAACCACATTTCAAGAACCACTAAGATTCCTGAAGCATCTCCATTTTACTTTTTATATCCCTTCCGGTTCCAGGACTTGTCAAAAATGACCTCTTTGTCTTTATATTTCTTGGAATATCCGGTTCGATTCTTTTCTTTGTCATAATGAC
>Ga0207996_1001505_pt1 | contig 15984 bp, 8 predicted proteins | sample AntAceMetag02UKG_FD_184773 | JGI IMG/M metagenome (GOLD analysis project Ga0207996, IMG submission 184773) | Saline lake microbial communities from Ace Lake, Antarctica - Antarctic Ace Lake Metagenome 02UKG (SPAdes) (version 2) | ecosystem: Environmental > Aquatic > Non-marine Saline and Alkaline... | reverse complement strand
GAATCCTTATCTTAGGCTTCATAATAGCTGCCTCAAGGGTGATTTTACCTGATTTCTGGTAAGACCATGTCCCATTTACGAAGTGGGACATGGTCTTACTCGATTTATTTATAACGCTTGAGCAATTATATTATAACAAATGGATTATATATTTCCTATTGAAACTTTAATCCTAAGCAGACCACCCTGCTGGGTAGACCTTCCCATCCCTTAAGGAAGGGTCTAACCATATACACCCCCGGCGGCGCATATTTATTTCCCTATATCAGTAACGCCTTTTTTACTATTTATTTTCTCTAAATACTTTTCTGCTCCGTACTTATAATTGCCTTCATTTCCTGCTATATGTTTAAATATTTTCTCCGCATCAGAAAGATTATTATCACTATATAATATAATTCCTTTATTATATAGTGCCGTATCCGCCATTTCGCTATCAGGAGATTTTTCAATAACACTGTTAAAATAATCCAATGCCCTCTTATTTTTACCATTAACCATGTATATTTCCCCCAACATCAGCAATGCACGGCCCAGGATTTCACTATCAGCATCCGAATCCGCGATCGTCTTGAAATCTTCGATTGCATGATCATATTTCTTCATTTTCCTGCCGCACATCCCCCGCATTAAAAGAACATATACTATAGCTTCATTATCAGGATAATATTTAAGAAATCTATCTACCAGATTTACTACCGTTGAATATCTCTCAAGCTCATAGTAACGATTAATTAACAATAGAATATAATCTATATTCGCAGCATCCTGTGTTTTTTTTGACAGCAGATAATCTATATGCAGCAGGTCTATTGACGACGAATAATCATACCTCTCGATATTAAAATATTTGTTTGATATCCTACTGCACAGCCCGGTAAATTCTCCCGTATTAAGCTTTTTTTTCATGCCGTTAAGGCACTTATTATAAAATTTGTATGCCTGTGAATATTTACCGCTTTTAAATGAACAGTCCGCAAATCCCTTTATATCACTCTCAATGTCACAACCCTTTAACCCTTCAGCCAAACTAAAATACATATTACATAATTTATCCGTGTAGTCTTCAAGTATGTTTAAAGACATGATACGCTTAATATAATACTTTAGATTTTTATAACATTCTTCACGACTGCCGCTATTATTCAGCGCTTTAATAAAATTATCAAACTGTGTTTCTGTCTTATCAAACTGATACAAACGAATTAAGGCAAGAAACTTCAAATATTCTGTTTCAATAGTATCTAACCGGTATTTTTGTCTATCCAGCCATTTCAGGATCTTTTTATAAACATGGTTATTATATTGAATAAACAGCTTGAATGCCTCTTCGTCCCCTGCATTCACCAATTCTTCCATCCCGCTAAACATCCCCTTTACCGTGTCTATATCCGGATTTTTCCGCGAAAGGAATCGTTCAATAAAGGCGCATATACCTTTAATATCCGCCTTTGATTTCACATACCTGCTATCTTTTTTGAAACCGGTTTTGTTAAGGGCATTTTTTATATGCTTATTCTCCATAAAATATTTCCATACAAAACCGCTTCTGAAATTCTCCAGCGCTAAAAGAAATGCCCCCGTATCAAGCCCGTAATCCGTAGGGGCGTAAAAAACGTCCTGAAGGTTAAAGGAATTTACTAAACCATACCTTCCTTTTATCTTAGGATATTTTTGCAGCATATACTGAATGGCCGATACAGAATAAAATGGCGTAAAACTTATTGATGTCCCCGCCCCGAGAGGGGATACCGTCCCGTCATGCATAGGGCAATTATCACCGTTAGGCAGCGTACCGTATTTCATCGTATAGCTTTTAGGCGTATAAACGGAAGTTATTCCCCAGCAATTCGGTTTATATGTCTTATAATTACCCGCCTCATCCATACAAAACTTTCGGTTTGCGAGCGTTGCCGCTTTAGAATTCTGAAACCAGTTTGTCTGGTTGCGATCCTTCAGGTCTCTAAAATCAAAAAATAAGTTTGCATACTGATGCGTAAACAACGCGCCGTACCATGAATAGATAAAGGACCTGCCGCCGCCATAGTTTCCAACCTGCCTTACCCAGTCATAATATACTTTTGAAGGAACATTGTAAGAGGGTGATGCCGCGGCAAGAAGCGTCACAAGAATCGTTTCATCCGAAAAGAAGTCCCATCTTCCCGTTAAATACCCTTTTTCAGGTGTCCATCCCATAAGAAACATCGATTTGCCACCATACCTCTCGTCACAAAATGCCATCCAGTCAATTCCCCTGTATATCTTCTCTGCCAGTTTTTTTATCCTGCCGCCGAAATAATCACCCGCTATTATCATCCCGCATAATAGAAGAGTTGTATCTATAGTAGATATTTCCGAGTTCCCCGATCTCTTTCCTGTATCAGACTTAATAAAATGATAATAAAATCCATCCTTATCCTCGATTTCAGGGGGCTTTCCCTTTTTGATCTCTTTGGCTGATAGTTTTTTCTCCCCGGTTTTTGAGAATATATCTTTAACAGGTTTTTTAATTACAGCAACAACGCTATTGATAAATTCCCCGGCGCGTTCCAAATCAAAAATATTTTCTAACAAACTACTTTTTTCTTTATCAGTCTTTTTGTTTAACTGTTTTTTAGGTTTGTCATCACATGTTTTCTTTTTCCTGTCTTTCGTAAAGGTATCCATCACCAATAATACACGTCTTTTTGCCTCATCCTTACTGATCCAGCCCCGCTCAGCGCCAATACACATGGCAACAAGCCCGAAACCCGTAACAGCGGTGCTTGAATCTTTACTGCTTCCCGTATCCCTGAAAAGGCCGGTCTTTCTGTTCTGATTTTCCAAGAAATATAAAAATGACTGTTTTTGCAAATCATCCAGCAAATCAAAACATGTATAGGGTATAACCGAACACCCAACCACACACAAAGACATAGAAACAACCTGTCCTAACGGGGTAACAGAAACAGCCCTTAACCATAAATCTTTTTTATCGCAAAAGTTATCCATACCGCACTTTGAGGCGAATATCTTCCCGTTAGGATTGTATGCGGCAGCAATTCGATGCCAGGACCGGCCATTATCCCGCGACATTTCAAACCAGACAACTTCATATATATCAGGGTTTGCTTCAATTTCAAGAATGCTATGTCTATTAAATAAATAATTATTACGAATTAGGTCTCCATCAGCTTTAAAAGTAGCTTTATCAGGCGGTATTTTCTTAATGTTTGTATCAATGTCCTGTCTCCCAATTAATAAATCATCTATAAATATTTCACTTTTTTTAACATCTGCCTTATTTTCTTCGAAGGTAAATACCATTTCGCAGACCTTTGACATATCTCTTATTACTAAAAAGTCTTTTAATGGTATAATAATTTTTTGCCAGTTTTTAGTAACACCCGCCTTTAGATATTTATCAATATAAACCGAGGAGACAATATCTTTTCCATATGTGAAACGCCCATCATCGTTTACGTCCTGATGTAGTTCAATTTTAAAATTCTCTCCACCTGAAAGGCCCTTTATCCAAAAACTTAGATATTTGAATTTACTCAAATTTAGTTCTTTTATCGTTCCTCTACGACCTAAAACAACAAAATAATAAGAAAAAGACCCTGATTCTGAGACATTGTACGAAAGCCTGATCGATCCTCCAGTATGACCAAGAACATTTTTAGGGTCTGATTCATAGGATACTAAACATATCCCGGGTTTTTCATCGTCTCCTCCCATCCCACCGCCTAATAGATTCTTCCATGAATATAAAGCATTAAAATCATCTATAAGAATAACTAAAGGTTTTTTTGAATTATTAGTAGATGCGTGAAGTGAAGAGGGGATAAAAAATAGGCAAAATAATATTAAGAAGAATTTAGTTGTAGTGGAAAATCAAAAATACACAAGTGCTCCTTAATAAATAACTTCTCTTAATCATATCGTGAAGTCCCATTATATTAGATAATTATAATAATTTAAATCATTCTTTATACTGTGAATGCAATAATAGTTCTGGGGACGGAATGAGCTAACCCGGGTTTAACGGACGGGTTAATTATGAGACAGCTTTTAATTCCATCATTTCTGGAGTAATATAATTCAATGATTGATGTAATCGCTGCCTGTTATAAAAGATCTCCACAAATTCAAATATCTCGGACTTTGCATGATCTCTTGATGTAAATCTTTCCTCAGAAACCAATTCATTTTTCAATGTACTAAAGAAACTTTCTGCTACAGCATTATCGTAGCAATCTCCTTTTCGGCTCATGCTTGGCACAAGACCAGATGTAATTAATTTATTCCGATAATCATCTGAGCCATAAATACTGCCCCGATCTGTGTGATGTAATACTTCTGATTGCGGCCTACGTCTTTCTAAGGCCATATCAAGGGCATTAATAACTAACTGTTTATTGTTTTTATCTGACATTGACCACCCAATTACTTTACGTGAAAATAGATCAAGCAAAACAGCCAAATATAACCAACCTTTCTTTGTTGCTATAAAGGTCACATCACCAACCCATATTTGATTTGGGTTCATGGCTTGAAAACAGCGATTAAGTCGATTTGGTGCTATCCATTCAGTATTCTTCGACATTGTAGTAACTTTAAATCTCTTACGTCGCTTACTTTCAATACCATGTATTTTTCAAAGCCTAGCTACTCGATACTTGCCGCAAGAAATCCCCCTTGCTTTGAGAGCTTTCCATGTTTTTATCGTACCATAATTCTTTTTTGATTCAACATGAATATCTTGAATCTTTGCAACCAAATACTGATCAATCTGGCTTCTTTTGCTTACTGGTCTTGATTTCCATGCATAATAACCACTTGCACTGACCCTTAGTACTCTACACATCTTTCGGACCCTATATTGCTTACTATTGCTCTTAATAAAGGCGTATTTTATCTGGGGTCCTTCACAAAGTACGCCGCGGTTTTTTTAAAGATGTCACGCTCTTCCTTCACTTCTTTTAATTCTTGCTTCAGTTTAGTAATTTCACTGAGCTGGTCAGATTTAGGTCTACCGGATCCTCCAAAGGCATTTGGGCCTTTCTCTGTTGTTTCATCTTTCCAACGGTAAAGGAGTGTGCGTTTTACACCCAATTGCATTGCTAGTTCGCTTGCTGGTCTACCGCCTTCTTTGAGTAGTCTAACAGCTTCAATTTTAAACTCTTTCGGATACCTTCCTCTTTTCTTCATCGGACACCTCCATTCGTTTTGTCTCTATTTTATAGTGTCCGTTAAATCCGGGCTAGCTCAGAACACTTAATTCTCTCCTATTATTACCAATGGCATGCTTGAGCTTAAGAAGTGGAATCTAATAGATATTGAAAGAGGAAGCATTGAAAAAGGTTTTGCTAATAGGCCGGCTAACAGATCAGATAATTCTTTTGCTTGTTTGCCAGGATTCTGCATCCCAGCTAAACACAAAGATTTTAATCCTTCATTTAATCCCTCATTAAATCCCTCAATCAATTCGCCATTTAATCCGCCACGAGGTTTTGTTAATAAAAGCGAGTGACGAAGATGAGATAGTATACCGTAAGGTATACTATCTCATCAAGGAACGAGCAGATAATTTAATAAAGAGGCTATTCATAAACAATTGTTCTGTTATTAGAATTCTACATTGAGCCTGAAAGAAGATATTGTTTATGAATGAATAAAGCCGACATTCCTTATTGTGTTTAATTTTGCGTCTAATGAAATACAGACTATACGCAGATGACAAGTAGATAGAATAAGAATTAGCTAAATGGTTTTATGAACTTAGAGTATTTAGAGGGGTAAATAATTTTAACTGTAAAAGACGATAAAGAATGTGCTTGAATAATTCGTTTATGGTTTTACCGTTTTTATGCCGCTGTCATGATTGCCCGCATCATGCTGTAGTTTGTCTTCGTTGATTCACTCGGAACTGTGACTGGAAGAGGCGCTTTTATAAATTCTGCTACGGTCATCTTATCAATCTTATCTACCTCATCTTCCTTCATACCCATTAGATCGGCTACAAGTTCACGGAAATGTGTCTTTAAAGCGGGATCATCGATATACGTCACAAGTTCAGCAAACGTCATCTTCTCAAAATCATCTCCCAGCTGTTGGTGGAGAGATATGCCGGTTATGGTTATCGCAAGAAGTGAGCCTATATTATGGATCTCTTTTGATGCTGGATCGGTTGACAGTTCTTTGGGATTTATCTCAAGGATCTTTGTCTTATCAGAGGAAATGTTCTTTATCTTAAATTTCTCTTCAGACGAATTGAGCCAGCCAGCATCCAGATCCGTTGCCGTAACTTTTACCCCTTTCTTCTCGAGCAGTTTGTTAGCGTATTGTATCGCTGCCACTCCAAAAGGTTCCTGCGGTGAAACGGCCTGCAGGTTTGAGATCTCTATCGGTTTAGCAACAAGATTAGGATACTTTTTAGAGAGATTGGTCACGTAATCCAACGGTACGACATAGTTCTTATCGTACACAGGGATCACTATGGTATTGTCCGGGTCCGGTATATTGTCTATCTCATTATGCAGGTTCACGATGTCCGGACTTACTGTAACAAAAACTGCTTTTGGCCTGTTCTGAATGTAAGCGCCTTTCGCTTTAGCAATGCTTTCGATATCCATCATCGGAATTGACAATACATCTGGAACTTTTGACCTGTTCACATCTTGCGCCATATCATTTGCAACTACCTTGGCCAACGGGTCATTCACCATCACCACCGATACCAGTTTCTTTTTTAGAGTATCGCTATGCTGTATAACCATATGTTCAGGATCACCGTCTTTCACAACGAAATGAAGCGCATCCTCGAGCATAACACGTGCAATATCACTTGCGCTGATATCTTCATCTTGCACCATCTCCCTGCCTAAATAGATGCAGTTATATGTCCTTCCCGCGTGTGCTAGAACATCTTTCCCTATCGTATATCCTCCGGTAAAACCGTATTCCGCCTCCTTTGCCCGGCGCACCAGTTCAGCACGATCAATCCCCGCAGGGATGTTCTTCATCTCTTTCACAACATCTCCAAGTAACATCTTTGCCGCTTTTACTTTGGCATCAAGACTGGCTAAGGGAACAAACAGCTTCTCGTTGATTTTTCCATCAATAAGTTTCCTCAGAATCCATTTCCCGGAAGGCATCAATACACGGATACCCTCTCCACTCAGTTCCTTTCGTATCTCTTCATTCGTCTCTTCGGCAGATGATACCGGCTGACCCACCAGCGTCGGTATCGTCATGTGTGTGCCAGGAAGATCTTTTACCGTGATCCCTTTTATCGGTGTGATCCCTTGCACTGTTGAGGGATGAAAAATATTCAGCTGCGGATTCTGAACAGTCAGAGCGAACAACTGAGCGGCAACAGCGGCTGTGGTCGCTCCATACGGATGTAATTTCCAAACAGGGTTGGGATACGGATCGTTTTTCTCCCCTAGGCCATCCCAGTAATTCAAAGGCAATCCACCGTCTGGAAACTGCCGTTTCATCACGTTATCAAAATATTGTTTTGCTTTGTCAGGGTTCCCTGCGTTCAACTCACTTATTGCCAGCCAACAGGTCGGATCAAGCCAGAACACGCCCGGATATTTCTTTTTGTCCGCTTCAACGTGGACAATACCGGTATCGGCGCTATTCAACAGTTTTTTCTCCACAAATTCTAGCCCCCGACGGTAGTCTTCCCCCTTATCCCCTTTGTCCCCGAAAAGCATGTATCCCCACACGCTTGTGTCATATGCTGCAGCAGTATAAGGTATATCAAACCCCCACAGATACATCCGCGACATGTAAAAACACCCTTTCTTGTTGTTCCACGACCTCAGCAGGAATTGCTTTACCTTGAGTGCCACATCCAGGTACTTCTGTTCTCCCGTAATCATATACAGATTATAGAACGCTGAATAACAATCTTCGTTTTCTTCGACACTGACAACGGTAATAGGACCAACCTTCTTTTGGAGTATCGAACCATCCTTCCCTTGCCGGCTGATAAGGTAATCTGCTACCTTACTGGCCATCGGGACGAACCGTTTATCGCCTTTTTCAACTCCACCGGTCGCAAAAACATGGAGATTCACCGCCATGATCACAAATGCGTTTGGCCCAGGATGAACATCCTGGAAAACAACCTTACGGTTACCTGAATCATACGTATTACAAAAATATCCATCAGGGTTCTGGATTTCTGAAAGCGCCTGCAAGACCTTTGCGGCATTTTCATGCGCACCCAGTAGGTCCATCTTCATGATCCATAGCGCCTGATCGAACGTATGTGCCGCGCGGGCAATCTCCGGCGGGATCCCCTTTACATGATCATCGGCAAAGCTATTGCAGAGACCTGTTTTGGGATTATATCTACCCACATGCCAGTCAACCAATTTCTGGAGTTGTTCCCGGTACCGAGCCATAAATGCAACGATTTCGGAATTCGGCAGTTTCGCACGCTTTTCAAAAACAGGCTGGATCGGTTTCACCGTATCCGACACTACTACAGTCGGAGTGATTGATACTGGACTTATGATCAGAGAAAATGCCAGAAGAAGAGCAGCAATAGCCACTGGAACTATCTTTAGCAATATCTTTCCCTCTATTCTGTTAAACAGATATAGAAACGTCCGTTTCCAGGGACGTCCAATTCCCTCTTTTTGCAGATTTTTGTTTCTTTCTTTTTCATTATATTCTGCCTTAAATTGTGTTTGGTCTTCTTTTAATTTCGAATCCGCAGCAAGTGCGTTCTGAGAACTCTTCAATGTCTGCGTATGCGGTACCGCCCACACCATGCTTGTGGACAAAAATATAACCACTGTTACAAGAGACACGCATTTTAAGAAAAGGTTTAAACTTTTCATAAATTTGTCCTATAGATTATTGTTAAATACATCATTAAGCGTATTATACATCATAATTCTCATCATGTCAAGGCGACCACGAAAAAATCAACGATTCCGCATATCGGATGAAAAACACTTTAAAATAGTCACTTATGGTCAACAAATAATCGGAGTCAGATTCTCGTGATATTTTTTTCTCCGTGAAACGCTTATTCCGGCCGGTATTTCATGGGAGGAAAGACACCTTTCCCGGTGAGTTTTAAAAACGCTAACAATATAATCATCAAGGGGGATATTTCTGTTTTTATGGAGCGCGACAGCTCGCAGACAATGGGATATCTCTCCGAACGGAATACACTGCGCTTCGCTTGTGTTTTTCTAGTCTCGTATAGATTAAAACCCGTATTTTCAAACGGGTTCAAATATCCTTCGAGGATTCACATAAAAGAAAAGAGAGGCTGAACACAGCCTCTCTTTTCTTAAAATTCGACGTTGAAAACTCTCTATATCAAACCGTTGCAGATCGGTTTATAGTAAGTAGTTACACAGGCACAAACGGTAAAATACTATTAGACTTTTAAAAGGAAGAAATACCCCTGGCGGAAAGCGTGGGAGGGCGGACAAGCGAAGCGTCTTAGCCGCCCTAGCCGCTGTGAGTCAGGCCAAAGCCCCTGCAAGGAACGAGCGGTTTAGGGGCGCTATAGTTTTTTCCCAAGATGTTCCCAAGGAAAAAAGGGGCAAATCTTTATGCTTTTAAAAAGGAATGGCTTGAGCCTCGTATTCACGAGGATTACTCCTCCCCACATCCTAAATACCTTTTAAAATGTATTGTTGTTGCGCGCGATGGTCTTAAGGTATTTACTGAGGCATACCGTCCATTATCCCCATATGATAAGAAACGCGCGATGACTGAGCTTATCCATAGTGTTGAATATGGGAAGGATAAGGTAAGCATACGCTACTACGTATTAGACGAAACAGAGGTCTTGTTAAACAAAGAAGGCGCTGCAACCCATCGAAACGGTTTCGCAACGCCTCCTACTTGGCGACGTTGAAACCAGTCTATATCAAACCGTTGCAGATCGGTTTATAGTAAGTGCTTACACAGGCACAAACGGTAAAATACTATTGGACTTTTAAAAGGAAGAAATATCCCTGGCGGAAAGCGTGGGAGGGCGGACAAGCGAAGCGATTTAGCCGCCCGAGCCGCTGTGAGTCAGGCCAAAGCCCCTGCAAGGAACGAGCGGTTTAGGGGCGCTATAGTTTTTTCCCAAGATGTCTTCCCAAGGAAAAAAGGGGCAAATCTTTATGCTTTTAAAAAGGAATGGCTTGAGCCTCGTATTCACGAGGATTACTCCTCCCCACATCTATTTATTAATGCGCGCAACAACAATACATTTTAAAAGGTATTTAGGATGTGGGGATGTGTAATATGCCGTGTTATTACGGCATGCCAAGCCATGGATTGTTTATCTTTTCCCGCCCCTGCGCGCCCGCTGTCGCTTCAATAGCGGGTTACAATGGCGGCGCTTCCACCCTAACAGGAATATTTATTGAAAGGCTTTGGGGATTTTTTGACAGGCGGCTGAAGGGGGCAGCCGCATACCTAATATGATGTTGGATTATTCATTTAGAAAAATATTCGTTTGTGTAATGAAATATTCTTTTTGAAAAAATTACTCTTTCTGTAATCCTTTTTCTTAGTATTTGTTTTTTATCCTCCTGCCACGCAGATACTTAGCAATATCACTATTGACAAAACCGATTTTATAGTTTACAATATTAACGTATATAATGACAGGTAATGTGTTGGGAGTAGGATATTTATATTAGTTTTTATATTTTTATCCTATGTCCTGATATTATTTTTATAAAAAGAGAACTTTTCTTGCGAGAATGTAAGAAAAGAAAATGTTTTTGTGTCTAACCCTAAAGGAGCTTAGATAAAAGGGTGCGTTGCATTTTCTCTAAATGAAATGGATTTTGAGGTTTTATCCTGAGCGACTGAAAGGAGTCGAAGGAGAAGAATGAAAAGTAAAGTAATACATAAAAGACTATTCATAAAAGTTATCGCCCTTGCGGTAACGATGGCTTTCCTTTGTCAAAACTTTGCTTGGGCAAATAACTTTGTTTTGGCACCTTCCGCAGGTGATAAAGATACCTATGATAAAATGCTATATTTAATTAAAGATAAACATTCAAAAAAGCATGGAATTAAACCTCCAACATTAGATGAACTCAGATCAAAACTATTTGCTGTACATAGAACATTAGTATTTCCTAAAAATGGCATTTTAAAAGCCGGTGCTATTAACATATTTTCTTCAACATATGATGTTGATACAAAAGAGAGTAAATGGGGAGAAGAACAGGCTTCTTTTAGGCCTGTTCTTCATTTTTCTTTAGGTGAATTAGTTCCAGATGATGTAGAGGGTTGGCGAAAAAAACATCCCTATGCCGTTGTATTACCGTTTAAAGAGCTTGAGCAAAAGTTAGTCAATGTCTCACCATACGATACAATGATACTTGGTGATTTTAAACTTCCAAAAGAAACTGTCCTTTTAGTTCCTGAAGGAACAGATGTTTCTGAAATACCAAATTATATACAAATAGAAGAATATTCTTCGGAGATTGGGTTGAAAGCTGCAACAGACCGAGTGATAAAACAAAAACAAGGTTGGCAAATTCGTATGGTAAATCGTGCTGATATTGGCGCAGTGGCATATTTAGGGGATTTAGAAATAAACAATCGTGAATTTTTTGCTGCATTATTAGAAAAGTATCCATATCTTTCATATGGAAATGATATAAGTTCTGAGAAAGGAGATGCTTTTAGATTTGGTGTTATAAATCAAGCAATTCATTATGTAATGGAAAATATTAATGGGTTTGATTTATTGGAAATCAAGTTTTTAAGAGCAATTATTATGCATAATTTAGAAAGGCTGGAAGATACGATAAAGTCTCAGAATTTTTCCATAGAAGAAATGAAAGTTTTTGATATGAAAAAGAAACAGCTTATGAAACAGATCGAACTTATTGATGAAAAAATTCCCCATAAGGTGCAAGATATTCGTGGAATTAAAGTAAAATTTCTTACTAATTTCCTTTGTATGATATCTCTAAAAGAATTGGAAGAGTTTATCTCAAAAAATAAAGAGATTTTTAAAAAAACGGATCTTCAAAAATTTTATGCAGAATATGCAATTCATAGATGGATTATTGTAAAAAAAGAACGAGCAATACAGGAAGGACTGGATAATTTAATTAAAGAATCTTTTGATAAAATGATTCAAGATGCATCTATAAAAACTAAGGGCGATTGGCCGCTTAATGTAATCGACAGTTTTTTATCTTATGACTCTAATAGACTAAATACAGCTTTAGAAATATTAGAAAATCCATCTATTAGGAAATATCTTGATAAATTTAATGGTATTGTTATACCGAAATCTCCACTAACTCTTAAGGATTTTTTACGGGTGCATCCAGTAACTAAAATACTATTTACTCAAATATTAGTTGATTTAAATAAAGAACAAAAAATAGCATATGATATATTAAAAAAAATAGGTCAAGTGTTTCAGCCATCAATCATTGATGAAAAACTAAAGGATTTTAGTAAGTCACATACATTGGCATTAGAAGTCAAAGATTCGACTATGCAATTAAAATATGAGTTAGATACAATAATGAAACCGATGTTTACTAAAAGTAAATCGTTAGTAGGTGGTCGTTTAAACTTATATGAACTTATTCGTCGAGATAGTGATATTGTGGATGTAATGAACAAACTTGGTTTAGAAAAGGAATTTAGAGAGATGTTTCCAGATGAAGCTTATTTTTGGATATCTGATTTATCTTTTTATGAAATTTATCATAATTTGGTGAAAAATAAAGAAATGAATGCTGCTGGAAAATCAAAGTTTGTATTTTTAGAGAAAATTAAAAAGGCTGAGTCGATTGATGAAGCCAAAAATATACAGAAAGAATTTAAGGAAGAATATTCAGAAAGGGGAGAAGAGAAAACAACTAGTTATTTCTATTATTTAAGAAAGATTGCAGATTTTATTGTTGAAGAATCAAAAAAAGGGATAGAAACGTTTTTTCAAGTAGGGTTCTACTCACTTTTATTGGGAATTTTTCTTATTTCTTTAGAAATCTTTGAAGGGCATATGCCAAGGGTAATTGATCATGGTATTGATACAATACTTTACTATTTTCTGATTACATGGCCGGTTTTCTTTGCTGTTTATTTCATACCGCAATTTATTTACAGGCTGGTTAGATTTGTTAAGTCACTAGTTTCTCTGCCAGCGGCATTGCCACAGCCTGAAATTTCGCCTATACCAATAAAGGACATTCTCGCTCACATAAAGGTTGTAAAAGCGCAAGAAGAAAAAGAAGCAAACCCTGCCTCAAAATCTCAGGTTAAAGAAGTCTATGAAGCACTTGAAAGACAAATGAAACAAAAAGAATTGAAAGGTACACTTGAAGAGGATAGGGAGGCAAGATGGTTTTTGGTGAAAAAGTTAGGTATCATTCGCTTTGTAATAACTTATTATAATTATAGAAAAATTATCAAGTGTTATGGATATCGTTCATTTATGGAATTGTATAAATCAGCGGGAGAAAACAGCTATGGTTTATTTAGGTATGGCCTGCCGGCAGTAAAGGAAACATTTAAAGAAGAATTAAAAGAATACTGGCCTGATCTTGTAGAATTAGGAATTGCAGCGGGAGAAAACAGCGGGTATTTCTTTGTACCGGCATTAAAGCAAACCTTTACAGGAAAAGAATTTAAAGAATACTGGCCTGATCTTGTAGAATTAGGAATTGCAGCGGGAGAAAACAGCATGTATTTATTTTATGATGGCCTACCAGCAGTAAAGACACTCATAACAGATAGAGAATCATTGGTAAAGATCGGCAATGATCTGCTTAAAATATTCCAAGTATGCGTAGGTGTAGAATCAAAGACAGCATATGCTTTAGAAGAACTAACTCCGCTTATAGAAAAATACCCCTTATCATGGAATAATTTTATTAAACCTGTTGTCTATAAACAGACAGTTGGTGCATTCCTCTGTTTTCAGGAAGTAAAGAAACTGTATGACATGAATGCAATTACATCAGAAGATGATCTTGCATTCATAAAAGAGATTATAGAGGGTAATAGCGTGAGGGCATATGACATTCTGAGTAATTTTATGGTTAAAGGGGTAAAAGAAGGTGTTATTTCAAAGCCAATTTCTGCTGATAAGGATTTAATTAACAATTATTTCAAAGTGAGTCCTTATGCCATAATTGAAATATATCAGGCATATAAAAGCAATCCTGAAGACTTGAAACCACTTATAGCGAAGTGTGAAGATATCCATCAAAAGATCATAGATGGTGATACAGCCGGTGTTGAGAAAGATCCATTATTTGGCGCTATGCTTATGCATGTATTCCCACCGGCAGTAACAACAGAGAGAGAACAATATATGAATTTATATACACAAAGACCTGATCGCTCAGGTGATACCGAGGTTGTTCCTTTAACATTGCAGGGAAATGAATTTGAAGTAAGTACAGGTAGATATATACTTAAAGACCCGTCAAAACCTTTAGATGAGACATCCTGGCATACCATTTTGAAGACAGTAAAAGAGGTAAACAAAGAAGAGAAGATGGAGTTCAGTGAAGAGGACATACAAAATCTAGGCAAAGAGCTTTTGGAATCATGGCAGAGCAACAAGCTTCGGAGTAATAGAGAAGAAATACTGAAGAAACTGTACCGATATTTCAGATATACACAGGGACAGACATTGCCGGATACGCTTGGAATAATACAGAATATCATGGCTGTAAAGCAATATGTGGGAGATACAATGAGAGATCTTGTTGATCAATGCACAAATAAATATAAAGAAAATAATCCTGAAACGTATAAGGAAGTTATTAATAAAATGTTTAAGAAGCCGGAAACGAAAGCAAAGGCAGTGCTTGGAGTGGTAAAGAAGTATTCAAAACAACCGGAAGATGGAAAAAAGAGACTGGATAACATGCTTCAATTAAATGATCCGGATATGCTGGATAAAATATGGGAAGAAGTTAAGGATATGCGAGATGTGAGATCAATACGAGAGGTGTTAAAAGGAATAACAATTACAATGCAGGGCGGTAAAGAGGCGGTAACAATAACACAGATCTTACAAGGCAAGGAATACAAGGCGATGCAGGGAGAAGTGACAGCAAAATATGAATTTAAAGAAAGCATGGAAAAGATCAAGCTCCGATGTGTTACATCAAAGAGAAAAGCACACGGTGCAATAGGGCTTAATATGGGTGTGTGTGTTGCCCCGGATGAAAAACTCTGGGATAACCCAAACTTTATGAATGTAATACTGTTTGATGAAGATAATATTGCTCAGGGCGGTATGCATGTACTTATAATAGAAGAAGATGATGGAAAGAAATATCTGACATTGCCGGGCATAAATCCAAGCATTGGTTTACTCTCACAAGTACCGGCGGATGATATATATAATAAACTTATAGCTTACGCGCATGAATTAGCGAGGGAATTGAACTGTGAAGGAGTGCTTATTCCAAAAGAGACGAATATTCATTCAAACCGCTCAGAGATACAGAGAGTAGTAAGTGGAAAGAATTATGAGGAAATTACATTAAGTAAAATTCATCCGTTTAGCTACGATCCGTATAAATATTCATTGCAGGGATGTTATGTTGTTCCGGTACCTGTTAAGGCGCAACCCGCAAAGAAGAAGGATATAGATTCGAGTATTAAATCAACAGAAGAAATAGAACACGCGGCATAATCCATTCCTATTTTATTTCCTATAATTTCATCAACAAATTATTTTTGCTTAATATTTTTCCATATACATACCTTGTAATTACACATTTATCGTAATTAAGGGGTAAGGTAATTTTTTCAAAAAGAATATTTCATTACACAAACGAATATTTTTCTAAATGAATAATCCAACATCATATTAGGTATGCGGCTGCCCCCTTCAGCCGCATAGGTGTTAAGTTAAGACGCAGGTAATGCGTGTTTATAGCAATCAAAGGAAGATATAGAAACGTATTTTAAATCATCAAAGGCAAGATGTTTTAGAGGTGATTGAAGCTCTTCCAAAGATGACAG
>Ga0207996_1001503_pt1 | contig 16000 bp, 11 predicted proteins | sample AntAceMetag02UKG_FD_184773 | JGI IMG/M metagenome (GOLD analysis project Ga0207996, IMG submission 184773) | Saline lake microbial communities from Ace Lake, Antarctica - Antarctic Ace Lake Metagenome 02UKG (SPAdes) (version 2) | ecosystem: Environmental > Aquatic > Non-marine Saline and... | reverse complement strand
TCCTGCAACAATGACGTAAGCATTTTGGGATATACACATAGTTTTATGAAAATTTGCGAGGTTTGATTTGCTTATGTTTGAAAGAGATATTTCAGTGCCAAGGCTCTGAAGCCTGTATGGATGCTTATTGTAAATGGTTTGACGCATTATATCCATACCAAGATTAATTATCTCGTCTCTTCTTGCTTTTATTTTAGCAAGAACAATGGATCTTTCCTTATTTATCTGGACTGGCAGAAAGATTGGATTAATTATTATATCGGCAAAGATATCCAATCCGTGCACAAAGTTTTCTTTCAATATATCCATTGAAAACCCAAAGCTGTTATCTCCAGAGAATCCGCTAAGGTCTCCGCCTGTTGCCTCAAATTCCTCTGCAATTTGAAATGCATTTCTATTTTTTGTTCCTTTTTGCATTAGACACTGCATCAGATTGCAAATACCATTATTGTTGTTGTTTTCATACATGATGCCTCCTCTAAATAATGTACAAACAGAAATAATTGGTGTATAGGGTTTTTCTATTGCTACAACAGTCATTCCACTTATTTTCTTAGTTTTTATATTCTGCTTTTTTGTAGATTTTCTCGCTCTGCTTGTTGTTGCAGATGTTTTTTGCTTTAATGTGACTATAGACATATTGTTTTCTACAAGATAAGTTTGGGCAACTCGTTGAATGTCTGCCAGGGTAATTTTGTTTATTTCTTCTACATATTTTTCAGAGAAATACATATCACTTGCTAAAAACTCGTCTATCACAAGACTTCCTGCTATGCCATCTACTGTTTCAATATGACAATAATGGTCAAAAGCAACTATTTTCTTTGCTTTGAAAAGATCTTCTTTGGAGACTCTGGCTTCTTTAATGAGTCCTATTTGTTTTCTAGTTTCTTTAATTGTTTCTTCAATGTTCCTCTCTGCCAGAATATAATTTATGCCAAAAACTCCTGTGTCTTTTGGAGTATGTGAAAAGCTTTCTACAGAAGAAACTAATCGCTTCGTCTCAATAAGAGTTTTATATAAGAGTGAACTGCGTCCCTGTCCAAGTATTATTGAAAGTACGTCAAGGGCATAAAAATCAGAATGAACAATTCCGGGTATATGAAAACATATACACATACGGGGTATATTCACATCTTTTTCTATATGCAAAATTCTTTTATTAAGTTGTTTTTGCTCTACAGGAATAATTGTTGGATTTATAGATTTTCTTTTAAAGTTTTTAAATGCTTGTTTTCCCATTCTTAGTGCGCTCTCATGAGTAATATCTCCTGCAATAGCAAGTATCATGTTATTTGGAACATACATCCTTTCATAATATGCAATTAAATCTTTTCTTGATAAGTTCTCAAACAGTTCTCTATGTCCTATTATTGGCTCTCTGTAGGGATGAGTCTTATACATTGTTTCCCATACCTGCTGCTGCAGGTATGATTCGGGTTCATCCACATACATGTTTATTTCCTTAAGAATAACCTGATTTTCTTTTTTGCATTCCAGGATATCGAATGAGGAGTTCATAACGGCATCTGCTTGAATTTCCAGCGCTTTGTCAAGGAATTTAGAAGGAACTGTAACGTGGTAAACTGTTCGATCATAGGTTGTATAGGCATTAAGTACTCCTCCCAAGCCTCTTATTTGACGAGAGATTTCTCCTACTTTTCTTTTCTTTGTGCCTTTGAACAGCATATGCTCAATATAATGAGATACACCAGACCCCATAAACTCTGCTTCTGTAATACTACCAGCTTTTACTAAGATATAGATAGATACTATTGGAGCACTGTCCTTTTTGCATGTAATCACTGGCATTCCATTTTCTAGAACATGTTTCTCCAAGTCTAGCGTATGAGTATTTTCCACATCAATCCTCCATGTTGCATTAAAAAATATATCTTTTTACAAACCATTTAAACGGACCGACTTTATCAACATTCTCATTTGCAATTATACTTGCTTCAGCCATTGTTTTTTTGTCCAGTTTTATCAGCATGCATCCAATCCTCTGACCTTTTTCAACAGGCGCTTGTATTCTATCAAATAGGATTTTTTGCATGACAATCTTTTTTTTGTCACTTTTTCTTATGACTAATGTTATGTCTTTATTACTTATGCCATTAATGTATCTTTTGTTCCCCATTATTACAGGAGCATTCTCAAATATAATATCTCCTTTTTTTACCAGACACAATTTTGCATAATTTCTAAAGCCCATATTTAGAATTTCTTTTGTTTTATCAAATCGCGTTTTCTTCGTAGGACAGCCCATAACTACGGAAATGAGCCTCATATCGCCTTTTTTTGCAGTAGCAGTGAAACTCCAACCTGCTCTTCGGTAATAACCTGTTTTCAATCCGTCAAGCTCAGGAAATGTTTTAAGAAGCTTGTTTGTATTGGTTAAAATAAACTTTCCATTTCTAAACGTATCTGTTTTTGTATTAGTCCATTTAAGTACTGTTGGATATTTAACTAATTCCCTTGCTAGGATCGCCATGTCATAAGCAGAAGATATATCTCCGCTATGGCCATTTTGGACTTTTGGAAGCCCATTTGTAGTTTTGAATATAGTATCATTCATTTTAAGTTTAGATGCTCTCTTATTCATTAATATAAGAAATTTCTTAGTACTGCCGCTTATATGCTCACTAACTGCAACAGCCCCGTCACACGCAGATTTTATCATAACAGCTTTCATCATATCTTCTAATGTGAAAATCTCTCCCTCTCTCAAATATACTTGTGATCCACCTATCATGCTCGCATGTCTTGATACCTTCACTTTATCACTTAGACTAATCTCGCCATGTTTGACTTTTTCCATAACTATGAGGGCAAGCATCATCTTAACCATAGACGCTGGAGGCAATTTCTTGTGCATACTTCTTCCAAAGAGTATCCTGCCTGTCTCTGCTTCCATAAGTATTGCCGATTTATATTTTCGTGGGGCAGAATATGCTTGGTTTAAGTCGCAGAAGCTCAGGAATAAGAACACTAAAATGGATACAACCCGCATCAATTTATTCACTTCACTCATTACTTATCACCTATCTTGACCAAGCGGGCTCTAAAGCATTATTTTTCGGAGAGGTTAATCTATACTTCTCTCCTGTTACAACATCCATTGCTTCCAGATATGATCTAAAATTCTTTGTAACGCCGTAAACAATATGTCTCCCGTCAGGAGCCCAGGAAGGATTCTCATGATGATGCGGTTCATATGTTAACTGATAAACTCCATAAACATCCAAATTAGCTATACAGATTTGAAAATTCCCATTCTTCAAAGATACATAAGCAATCTTATTAGAGACTGGAGACCAGCACGGATCTGTGTTATACGATCCTTCAAATGTGAGTCTGATAGTTTTATTATCAATTAAATACTGTATATATATTTGAGGAGTTCCAGTGCGATTTGAGACAAATGCTATTCTTTGGTTATCATAAGACCATGTTGGACTTGATTCTACTGCTCGAGAAGCTGTTAGTCGCTTAAGAAGTAAATCAAGCAGGGAAACTTTATATAATTCAGGGTTTCCATCCTTGCTGAGTATTAAGGCAATATATTTGCTGTCATTTGAGATAACAGAAGATGCATTAACGCCCGGATAACAAATTAGAGCTTCTTTCTTGCGATTCTTCAAATTGCAGGTAAATATTTCAGGATACTTATTCTTATATGAAGTGTATGCAATTTTAGTGCAATCAGGGAACCAGCAAGGTTCAATGTTATTATAATCTCCAGAAGTAATTTGTTTTTTGTTTTTCCCGTCATAGTCCATTACATATATTTGTTTTATGCCCGCCTTATCAGAAGAAGTATAGGCAATCTTTGAGAATACAATACTTTTTTCTCCAGTAACTTTTTCTATAATATCGTTAGCAATAGTTTTTATTAATAAGCCGGACTGAGGGATTAGTCCTCTATATTTTTTGGCAAATATTTCCTGATTTGCCGATGTAGAATATACCTTTGCTATAAGAACAAGTTTCCCTCTTTTTGTTTTATAAGAGACTTTGATTACTAATTCTGTGTCTTTTAAAACTAGTTTTTGTATGGAAAAATGCCCGGAGTATTCCAGATGTTTTGATAAATCAGCATAAATTGCTTTCTCTAATTTGGTATCAGGCTTAGCTCCCTTAGTAGCAAAAGTCTCAATAAATAGATTTACTTTTTTTGTGGATTCTTTAGATATACTTAATTGAACTTCTGAGGAAAAACATGGATTAGAATAAAAGATAGACAGACACATAACAGAAACGCAAAGTTTTAACAGATTGAAATTAATATTTTTCATAGAGTTCTAAAAACAATGCTAACATTCAGGTATTCTTCTTTCCATTCTGAAGGAAGAGGAGGTAGAGCTCCTGCTGACTTTATAGCATTTATTGCTGAATTATCAAGTAATTTTATACCGGAAGAATGCTTTACTTTTACATTGTCTATAGTGCCATTTTTATTAAGTGTAAAGCAAACTGTAACATATGTCCCCTTTTTTGGTATTATATATTCACTCGGTGGTATCCATGCATTTGACAATTTAGTTTTTATTACAGTTAAATACCATAGATAAGGAAATCTCCCAGCACTGATATGCACATCTTCTTTGCTTACAGGTTGTATGGATTTTGCTGTCTTCTCTTTTTTAATGGGAATATGTTTTGCTGAATCAGACTTGTCCATAGCTTTAACTCTTGTAAGTATTTTTGACCTTAGTTTGCGTGTGTCTAATGTCTTTTTCAACTTTCTGGTGGGCTTAGGACGAGAAGACCGTTTTAAAGTTTTAACCGGTTTTTCAACTTGTTCTATATCCGGAGTTAATTGAACGAATTGCTGGACTTCAAGCTTTGATGTTCTCTGTTTCACAATTGCAATAAGAACTACTAATAACACAATGCCTATGTGAGCGCTTAGGGATATTAACAACGCTTTTTTATTTTGACGATTTACTGGTTCCTGTTTCATATTTAGCGGTGTATATTACGAACTCTGGTTGGAAGACCAACTCTTAAGACACCTGATTTTCTGACTATATCAAGAACTTTGACTACTTCACCATACTTAACGGATTTATCAGCTTTGATTATTACAGATGTATTTTGAGTTGATCCAACAATTATTTTAAGCCGTTTTCTTAAGGATTCATAAGTTACCTTGACATTATCCAGATACAAACTGCCATACCTTGATATACTGATTGTAACAGCATCCTTTGAAACGTCCATTCTTTCGGATGATGCTTGCGGAAGTTGAACATTGATTCCATGAAGCATAATTGGAGTAACTAGAATAAAAACAATTAAGAGAACCATTGTAACATCAACAAGACTTGTAATATTTATCTGACTGATCGGAGCGTATGAATATAATCTACTTTTCATAGGTCTTGTGCCATAACTAATTTCTTTTCTGCAAGAGAAAGGAATTCCCCTACAAAATTATCTGTCTCTATTGACAGCACTCTCAGCTGGTTTGAGAAGAAATTGTATGCAACCAGAGCGGGTATTGCTACTACCAGTCCTGCTACAGTTGTTATCAGCGCCTCAGCGACTCCCGGAGCAACAGTTCCAATACTTGCGGTTCCCTGCAAACTGACCTGCAGAAAGACATTAAGTATACCCCATACTGTGCCCAAAAGTCCTATAAAAGGACTGACTCCTGCAGTTGTTGCAAGAAATCCTAAAAATCTCTCAAGCTTGAAGAATGAATCACTGACTGAACTTAACAGTGTCTTCTCTATGTATTTTAAATCTGAGGCAGTAATATCTTTCCCCGTAGAATTAACTTTCCCACACCCTTGTTTATAGACCTGGAATATAGGTGAAAACTTGTGCTCTTCCCCACCTTTGACGTAGAGATTAAACACATTTTCAGAGGAAGAGTTACGAAATATTCTTAAGAATTGCTTAGATGATCTCTCAGCCTTTCTAATAGCATCAAACTTTATGATGATTATAGTCCAGGCTACTGTGGAAATTACAAACAGCAAAAGAACAATTATTCTTCCAACCCATCCTGAATGTTGAAATGATAGAATTAAACTGCTGCTCATTACTCTTAATACTCCCTCTAGATGGCAATAAAAATATACTATAAATCAGCGTAACACACAAGTGAGTTCTTGACAACAGAGCCTTGAGAATATAGGCTAAATATAACGATGATGAATAAGTTATTTAATTCCAAAACCCGAAGGAAAAGAATTCTAAATTTGACATTTGGATTTTGGATTTTGGCATTCATATTTATCTCCGGCTGTGCTTCCAAGCTATGTATAGCTCCTTATCCTCTGCCTCATGTTAAAGTAAAGATGCATACTCCCGGATATTGGATATCCAAGACTGACAATCCGGATAAGGTGATAATGTCCGCAGAGCAAATAAAAAAATTCAATGAAGCTAACTGCAAAAGAAAAAGAATATTAGGGGAAGTGCTCCGGACAGATAATATAATGTCAGGTAAGAAACTATCCAGAAATATACTTAATTCAATTAAACGTATCCAAAGAGAGAAATGGTACACAACTGATAATATGCGGGTTGATAATCTGTTTTTTGAAGCTGTATACCGCAATATAGACCTGAACAAAATCCCTGATAAAGCAGATGTTAAGTTTGCGCTTACACTTCGCAGAACAAACCTACGCGTATTGCCCACAGATGAGATTATTATGTCCAGAAAAAACAACCATGATTTTGATAGATTCCAGGATAGCGCTATTGATGTAGGGCAACCTCTGGCCTTGTTATGGAAAACCATAGACAAGAAATGGGCATATGTAAAGACAGAAATTACGCCAGGTTGGATTCACGCTGAAGATATTGCAATCTCAGATAATAAGAATGATATTGTTGAGTACAGCGACGCTCAAGAATTTGTTGTTGCAACGGGGAATAAAATCGATATTTTCTCTGATTCTAAGTGCGAAAATTTTCTTGATAGCGCACAGATGGGAACACGTTTTCCTTTAATGAGCAGCAAAAAAGGGTATTTTATTATTACGTTTCCTGTTGCAAATAGAAGAAACAAATTATCTTTTAGAAAAGCGTATATACCAATTTATGAGGATGTACACACAGGATATGTCCCGTATACAAAAAGGAATGCAATTAACCAGTCTTTTAAATTATTACATGCCCCTTATGGTTGGGGAGGTATAAAAGGGGAAAGAGATTGCTCCAGATTCATAATGGACATATTTGCGTGTTTTGGAATAAGGATGCCACGTAATTCAAGCCAGCAAGCAAGAATAGGCAGGGAAATTGCAAGATTTGACAGATCCGGCACACAAGAAAGAGATGTTCTTAAAAAACTTCCGCAAGGCATATCCATTCTTTATATGCCAGGGCATATAATGCTCTATCTTGGAGAGGATAATGGGAATTATTATGTTATCCATGACACATGGGCTTATACTGAAGGCAAATGGACATCTATGGTAAAAAAGCATATTGGCAGAGTAGTAGTATCTGACTTGAGTTTAGGAGAATACGGAAAAACAGGCTCTTTGCTTGAACGGTTAAGAATTATAAGAACTATAAATGGGGAGTATTAGGATGCTTAGAGTCGGAATAATTGGTATGGGACATATGGGAGAAAGGCACATTAACAGCTATAAGAATATAAATAATGTAGAAGTTAGGGCAGTTAATGACGTGCGGATTAATGAATTAAAAAAGAAGTTTGATCTTGAAGGAATTAAAACATACGAAAAGCTTGACGACCTGCTGAATGATAAAGACATAGACTTTGTTGATATATGCTTACCAACATTTCTTCATAAGGAATATACAATTAAGGCGCTTGATTGTGGCAAGCATGTAATCTGTGAGAAGCCAATGGCTATGAATGTGGAAGAATGCGATGCAATGATTGAAGCTCAGAAAAAAAACGGTAAATTTCTTATGATCGCTCAGTGCATCAGATTCTGGCAGGAATATGAAATACTTAAGGATTATGTTTCCAAGAACAAGTTTGGCAGGCTTATGTCATTATATCTGCTTCGAGCGTGTCAAACCCCTTCATGGTCGTGGAATAACTGGCTGGCACAAGGAAGCAAGAGCGGCGGTGCAATACTTGATCTGCACGTCCATGATGTGGATATGGTGAATTATCTATTAGGCATGCCAGAAGCCGTATATAGTGTTGGAGCGAACGCGATAAAAGGTGGTGGGATTGACATATTGTCAACGCAGTACTTATACGATAAAGATATTGTGGTAACAGTAGATTGCAACTGGGCTGTGTCTGGAGGATTTGGATTTGAAGCAAATTTCAGGGCATGTTTTGAAGAAGGTACCATTATATTCTCATCGAAGAATAATCCCACAATCACGATATATCCAAAAGATAAAGATTCATTCGTTCCTGAACTTGGAACAAAAGATGCATACGAAAAAGAGCTATCATATTTTGCAGATTGTATAGAAAAAGACAGAGAGCCTGAAATAGTTACTTCCAAAAGCGCTAGAGATACAATAAAAATAGTAACTGCTGAACTGAAATCGATTGAGTCTAAAAAGAAAGTTTTACTCTGAGTTTTTTATGCTTGTACTTTTGGCAGAGGTTTTGCGTTTCTGCATTTAGGATAGCCGCTGCATGCCAGGAATTTTTGTCCTCGTCGGTTTGTTTTTATTACCATCTTACTTCCACATTTTTCACAAACCTGATCTGATTCTTCAGGAGGCTTTCTTTCTACGATATTTCCATCCTTATCAAGACTCTTTGTGTTCTTGCATTTAGGATATCCACTGCATGCCAGAAACTGCCCGCCTCTGGATGTCCTTATTAGCATAGAGCTCCCGCATTTCTCGCATTTATATTCTGTTTCCTGCGGAGATACATCTTTTATCAACGGATCATCATTTTCAATAGCCTTTGTTTGCCTGCATTTTGGAAATGCGGTACATGCATAGAATCTTCTGCCAAATCTCCATTTAATAACCATAGAACTTCCGCATGTTTCGCATTTCATATTGGTCTTTTCCGGAGTTTCAGCTTGAATAAGGTCTTTTCCAAAATGCGCATAAAACTGCCTAAGTACGTCAAGCCAATCTTTTTTGCCGTTTTCAATTAGATCCAAAAGTGATTCCATATCTGCGGTAAACTTTATATCAAGAATGTCAGAAAATTTTTCAATTAAAAAACTATTTGTAAGTATTCCGATGTTTGTAGGATGAAAGAATCCTTTTATTTTCATTACATATTTTCTGTTTTGTATAGTATTAATTGTCGGTGCATAAGTTGAAGGTCTTCCTATTCCCTTCTCATCCAATGTGCGTATTAAGGTACCCTCTGTATACCTGTAAGGCGGCTTTGTGAAATGTTGTTCCGGTAATAGCTTTAGCAATTTCAGTATATCTCCTTCTTTTAGCAGAGGAAGTTCCAACTCGTCTTTTTTGGTATCATTTTCGCGAATTGCCATGTATCCGGGAAACAAAACAGTAGACCCTGAAACAGTAAAAATATAGTCGCCTGCTTCAATCTCTACTATTGTGGATTGAATGGCTGCGGGCGACATCTGGCTAGCAACAAATTTATTCCATATAAGCTTATACAACCTAAGCTGATCATCTGTAAGAAATTTTTTTATTGTTTCAGGAGCCCTTGAAGCACTTGTCGGACGAATCGCTTCATGAGCATCTTGTGCTGTCTTTTTGGATTTATAAAAATTGGGTTTGGACGGCACATACTGCTCTCCGTATTTATTTTTTATATAATTTCTTACTGCATTAATAGCTTCCGATGATATACGCACAGAATCTGTACGCATGTACGTGATTAATCCTGTTGTTCCTTTAGTTGCTTCCACTCCTTCATAAAGTTGCTGCGCAATTCTCATAGTCCTTGTAGATGAGAAATGCAATTTTGAACTTGCCTCCTGCTGAAGCCTGCTTGTTGTGAATGGAGGAGAAGCAGATCTTTTCTGAGTCTTCATATTTGTCTTTGATACGACAAATTCTGTATTTTTAGTATCCTCATATATCTTATCCGCCTGCGCTTTATTTGTAACCTTAAGCTTAGATAATTTCGCTTTCAAATTTTCGCCGGCAGAAGTCTTAAGATCAGCTATTATTGCCCAATACTCTTCAGGCTTGAATTTTCCAATCTCTCTTTCCCTGTCAATTATAATTCTCACCGTAACAGATTGAACTCTTCCCGCGCTTAAGTTCTTTCCCACTGTTTTCCATAAAATAGGACTGATTTTATACCCTACAATCCTGTCCAGAATTCTTCTTGCCTGCTGAGCATTGACCTTATCCATTTTAATATCTGAGGAATTATTAAAAGCCGTTTTCACCGAAGATTCTGTGATTTCATGAAGAAGAACGCGCAAAACTTTTTTGCCTTTGCATATTGAGTTTTTCAAGTGCCACGATATTGCTTCGCCTTCTCTGTCCGGGTCAGTTGCAAGATAAACTGTATCAGATTTTTTGGCTTGAGTAGCCAGCTCCTTTAGAATTTTTTGTTTGCCTTTTATGACGACGTACTTAGGATCAAAATCATGCTCAAGATCTACTCCAAATTCTTTTGCAGGCAAATCTATAATATGACCCATAGATGCTTTCACGATAAAATCAGAGCCCAAATAGCGATTGATTGTTTTTGCCTTTGCAGGCGATTCGACAATGACAAGTGATTTAGCCATATTTTACATCCTTATAAACATTTTCCCCGGAATTTGCTTTATAATCTTTTTAAGCTCCAAGGTCAAGAGAATCTGCGACATGGCGCCTATTGAAAATTGTGTTTTATCCATAATCTTATCTATATGAATAGGTTCATCAGATAGAGTATCATATATCTTCTTTTCTTCAGGAGATAGACTTGCTGGCTTTAGAGTTACGTTTTCTCTGGTTTTTTTGCTCGTTATTTTGTTCGTATGCATTGTTGGCTGGAGTTCCGAAAGTATATCCTCAACATTCTGAACCAGTTTCGCTCCATGCTTTATTAATCCATTCACACCCTCTGAATTTTGCGCGTTGATTTTCCCAGGTACAGAGAAAACCTCTCTACCTTGCTCTAGAGCAAATCTAGTTGTAATAAGCGAACCGCTGCGTGCTGAGGCCTCAGTAACAACTACTCCCAGACATAGTCCGCTGATTATTCTGTTTCTTCTTGGAAAGTTCTCTCTTGATGGAGAGGTTCCCATACCAAATTCTGAGATTATAGCGCCTTGCTCCTGAATTTGTTCGGCAAGCTCTTCATTCTCTTTTGGATATACAACGTCAACTCCACACCCTAAAACAGCAATGGTCTTACCTCCTGCGTCAAGAGCTGCCCTGTGGGCAATGGAGTCTATCCCTCTTGCCATTCCGCTCACAATTATAAAGCCCCGCAGGGTAAGCTCCATACTCAACTCTTTTGTGATTTTTTCGCCGTAAGGAGATGCTTTTCTTGTTCCAACTATAGCTATTGACGGAATAAACTCAAAAGGAGAACTGGTTTTAATATAGAGCACTGCTGGTGGAGAATGGATATTCTTTAGATAAAAAGGATACTCATCATCAAGAATTGTAATGATTTTTATTCCTTTTTCTTTAATTAAATCCAATTCCCGTTCTATATTAACAATCTTTTCCCAATGTATTATGTTCTCTAAAACGCTTTTTCTCAGACCGCTGATTTGCCTTAACTCTCTCTCTGATGTTTCTAATATCGCTCTAGGCTCTCCAAGTTTATCTATCAAGTTTTGTATGCCAATCGGGCCTAAGCCGGGAATCAGATTCAAAATTAGAAGTGCCGTACGATTATCCATGCCCTACACTTTATATAAATTGAATTTAAAATACAAGAAAAACCAAAAGCACATAAATCCGCTTGACTTTTCAGCCCCTCGCAATATACTTAATTCTAGTCCCAAATCAATTAAAAATTGAGAATTTAAAGCTAATAATTAGCTGTTAATATGTATCCATTCAAGGAAATAGAAAAAAAGTGGCGGCCTGTGTGGCAGAAGATGAATCTGTATGCTACAGGTGAAGCTAAAGATAAACCAAAATTTTACTGTCTGGATTTTTTCCCTTATCCTTCAGGCAATGGTCTGAGTGTTGGGCATTGCCGTAATTACATCCCCTCAGATGTTGTAACCAGACTGAAAAGGATGCAGGGATATAATGTGCTGCATCCAATGGGATGGGATGGTTTTGGCCTTCCGGCAGAGAACTATGCCTTAAAGATGAAGATGCATCCGGCAAAAACTACTGCTCAAAATGCGGCAAACTATAAACGCCAGTTTAATCTAATTGGAGCAAGCTATGATTGGACAAAGGAAATCAATTCTACGGATCCTGATTATTATCGCTGGACACAGTGGTTTTTTCTCCTGCTTTTTAAAAGAGGACTTGCATATCAGGCTATGGGTTCCCAGTGGTGGTGTCCCTCATGCAAAACAATCCTGGCAAATGAACAGGTAGAAGCAGGAAAATGTTGGCGTTGTAATTCGGATGTTACAAGAAAGGTCCTAAGGCAGTGGTATTTTAAAATAACAGATTATGCAGACCGGCTTATTAATGACCTGGACAAGGTTGACTGGCCTGAATCTATAAAGATGATGCAGCGCAACTGGATCGGCCGCAGTGAAGGAACGGAAATAATATTCATGACTGTTGATACTGATGGGAACAAACACAATATTCCTGTTTTTACAACAAGGGTTGATACTATATACGGCGCTACATTTATGACGCTTGCCCCGGAACATCCTCTTGTAGAAAAGCTAACTACATCCGAACAAAAAGACAAAGTAGAGAAATATATTGAAGAATCGCGCAGGGAGAGTGAAATAGAGCGTCTATCTACAGAGAAAGAAAAAACAGGTGTTTTTACAGGCTCCTATGCAGAAAATCCATTTAACGGTGATAAAGTACCGATCTGGATCGGGGATTATGTTCTTCTTTCCTATGGGACCGGCGCAGTGATGGCAGTACCTGCACATGACAAGAGAGACTTTGCCTTTGCTAAAAAATACAATATTCCCATTAAAGAGGTTATAAGCCCTGATGGGAAAGAACATGTATTAGAGGATGCGTATGTTGAATATGGGATAATGATAAATTCAGATCCGTTTAATGGATTATCGTCAGAAGAGGGGATTGAAAAGCTTAGTGAATTTGCTGAAGAACGCGGATTTGGCGGTAAAAAAATTTCGTACAGGTTCAGAGACTGGCTCATATCCCGTCAAAGATATTGGGGGGCACCTATTCCCATAGTTCAATGTAAAAAATGCGGTATAGTTCCCGTGCCAAAGAATAAAACTCCGGTATTGCTTCCTGAGATTGAGGATTTTCAGCCGACAGGCACAGGCCGTTCCCCTCTGGCAAAGGTAGATGACTTTGTAAATACTGAATGCCCAAAGTGCGGAGGGCCTGCGCAAAGAGAAACTGATACAATGGATGGCTTTGCATGTTCTTCATGGTATTTTCTGCGATTCCCGAATCCGAATTCTTCAAGAGCTCCTTTTGATAGTAAGATGATTAAATATTGGCTGCCTGTAGACCTATATATTGGCGGCGCGGAGCATGCAGTTATGCACCTTCTATATGCGCGCTTTTGGACAAAAGTGATGTATGACGAGGGATTAATAGAATTTGACGAGCCATTTAAAGTTTTGAAAAATCAGGGGATGATGCTTTCCTATGATAATCAGAAGATGTCAAAGTCAAAGGGCAATGTTATAACCCCGGACAGTGTGGCAGAAGAATTTGGAACAGATGCCCTCAGAGCATATATTCTATTCATGGGGCCATTCGACCAGGAAGTAAAATGGGAACAAAAGGGAATAAAGGGAGTATCACGTTTTCTCAACAGAGTACGGGACATTGTACTTGAATTTAAACCTTATGATAAAAATGCCCGGATAAAAGATAAGAAGAAACATAGAGCATTGAATATGTGGATACACAAGACGATCAAGAGATTTACCGCTGATATTGAGCGTCTTCAGTTTAACACTGCAGTTGCTGCTTTAATGGAGTACATTAATTATTTATATGAGATTAAAAAGGATAAAGAAGTTACATCCTCAGAACTGTGGACAGAGGCTTTGGAAACACTGCTAAGATTATTATCCCCTGTTACTCCTTTTCTATCAGAAGAACTGTGGCATGTTATGGGGCATCAGCATAGTATTCACAAGCAGAAGTGGCCTGAGTATAATGAGGACGCTATAAAAGTTGATGAAATTGAGATCGCGGTGCAGATCAACGGGAAGATAAGAAGCAGGTTGCAAATAAGCACGAATCTGGATGAAGAAGAAATCAAAAAACTTGCTTTGGCTGATAAACATATAAAAGAAGTTACTGCTAATAAAACAATCCGAAAGATATTTGTAGTTCCTGGGAAATTAGTTAATATTGTAATTTAGTCATAAAAGAGTTATAATGAAAAATCTGGGGGAGCTTGAAGCTGAGAGTTCCGGAGGCGTTCGGAAGACCCCTTGAACCTGTTGGGATAATACCCGCGTAGGGAACGAAAAAACAAATTAGAATTAGTTTTGATCTGTTCCTGAACGGAGCAGATTTTTTTATGTAATTAAAAGTTATAATATAACAGGGAGGACGAAAAAATGCTGGATGAAACAGTAATTTCAAAAGCTATACTGGAAACATACAATAAGAAACTTATAGATTGTCTGAATCTTGACGTTGCAGTTGCTGGCGCAGGACCTGCAGGAATAGTAGCTTCCTATTATATGGCAAGAAAAGGATTGCATGTTGCAATATTCGAAAGAAAACTCTCACCCGGCGGAGGTATGTGGGGAGGAGGCATGATGTTTAACCAGATTGTTGTGCAGGCAAACGCTCTAGGTGTGCTTGATGAGTTTGATATTTCGTATAAAGAGTATCAAAAGAATTATTATGTGGCTGATTCAGTTGAAGCAATGTCAAAGCTTCTGGCAAAAGCAATGTCTGCAGGTGTAAAAATATTTAACTGTATATCTGTAGAGGATACTGTGATTATTAACAATACTGTAAAAGGATTTGTCATTAACTGGTCTACAACAGAAATCGCTAATCTGCATGTTGATCCTTTAACTGTTAAAAGCAAATACGCCATAGAGGCAACAGGGCATCCTCTTGAAGTGTTGACTGTGCTTGAGAAAAAAGCAGTAGCAAAATTAAGAACAAAGACAGGTAAAATAATGGGGGAAATGCCCATGAACGCAGATAAAGCAGAGAAGGACACGATAAAGAATACAAAGGAGATATATCCCGGATTGTTTGTGGTTGGCATGGCGGCAAATGCGGCCTTCGGAGGACCTAGAATGGGACCTATTTTTGGAGGAATGCTGCTATCAGGTAAAAAAGCATCTGAGATGATAATAAAAAAAATTAAGAAGGGGCAGAGATGACATTACTTGAATCGGCAAAAAAAAATATCATTACAAAAGACATAGAAATAGTAGCTGAAAAAGAAGGAATAGACGCAAATAAATTAATTCAAAGAATTGCTTCAGGGGAAATAGTCATTCCTAAAAGCAAAAAGCATAAATTCTCTCCAATAGGTATTGGTTCAGGCTTATCTGTAAAAGTGAATGCAAATCTAGGCACATCTCCAAAGGATGCGGATATAAAAAAAGAGTTAAGGAAACTCTATATTGCAATTAAGTCCGGGGCTGACGCAGTCATGGATCTAAGCACAGGAGGCGATCTGAATAAGATTCGCAGAACAGTTATTAAAGAATCAAGTGTGCCAGTAGGAACCGTCCCTGTTTATCAGATAATGGTAGAAAAGAAGTATGTTGCCAGGATAAGCAAGGAAGATATATTAAATACGATTCGAATACATGGTGAGCAGGGGGTCGATTTTATAACTGTTCACTGCGGATTCACAAGAGACTGCATTCCTCTGTTGAAAAACAGGGTAACCGGTGTTGTGTCCAGAGGAGGAACTTTCATAATGAGGTGGATGCAACACCATCACAAAGAAAATCCGCTATTTGAATATTATGATGAAGTTTTGGACATAGCAAAGGAATATGATATGACCCTGAGTCTT
>Ga0207996_1001502_pt1 | contig 16003 bp, 15 predicted proteins | sample AntAceMetag02UKG_FD_184773 | JGI IMG/M metagenome (GOLD analysis project Ga0207996, IMG submission 184773) | Saline lake microbial communities from Ace Lake, Antarctica - Antarctic Ace Lake Metagenome 02UKG (SPAdes) (version 2) | ecosystem: Environmental > Aquatic > Non-marine Saline and... | reverse complement strand
TGGTAATACCACCCCTTCCAGCGCTATTTTGTCTGTGTTGGCAGGATTATCTCCCAGGGAAGTAACGGGAAGAGGCACGGGAATTGATGATGAAACGCTCCGGAAAAAAATAGAGATCATAGAGAAGGCAATAACATTAAATCATCCTGATCCAGAGGACCCCATAGATGTTCTGGCCAAAGTTGGGGGATTCGAGATTGGGGGGATAGCAGGGCTTATTATTGGAAGCGCTTCTCACAGGATACCAGTTGTGGTAGATGGTTTTATATCTACAGCAGGTGCCATGATTGCTGTTGCCATGAATCCTGCGGTAAATGAATACCTTTTTTACTCTCATCTTTCTTCTGAGGCCGGGCATAAAATGATGCTTGAGACGCTCGGGCAGAAACCCATTCTGGATTTGGATATGAGGCTGGGGGAGGGAACTGGCGCAGCTATGGCCATGTCTGTAATCGAAGCAGGTGTAAAGATTATGACTGAAATGGCAACATTTGAATCCGCAGAAGTAGACAAGGCATTGAAGTAATGAAAGCTTTTTTTACAGCATTACAATTTCTCACTGTAATCAGATTGTCGAAAAGCATTGATACCACAGGGGAAAAACTGGGCAGGTCAATGGCCTGTTTTCCTTTGGTTGGTTTTTTGATCGGTTTGGTTCTTGTTGTTGTCAGGTTTGTTCTGGGCATGGTTTTTCCTTCATCACTCGTCGATATTCTGGTTATTGCAACTCTGGTAATTGTTGCGGGTGGCTTACACCTGGATGGTTTTGCCGACATGGTAGATGGCCTGGCAGGCGGCGCAGACAGGGAAAAGACACTTGCCATTATGAAGGATTCCCGAATAGGTTCTTTTGCCGTAACAGGTTTGGTTCTCCTTTTAATTCTGAAGCTGTTTGCCCTGATAGAGGTGCCTGAAGAAATAAAAAACAGGGCTCTTTTGATAATGCCTGTATTAGGGAGATGGACAACGGTGCAATTGGCGTCCTGCTTTAATTATGCCAGGCCCGGTTATGGAACAGGTCTCGCATTTACCCGGTTTGCTGGAAAAAAGGAATATGTTATCTCTTCACTGATAACCGCAGCCATCGTGACAGGCTTGTTTTTGCTGAAGGGGCTGTTGATACTGGTGTTTATAATGGTTCTTACTTTTCTTTTTGGTCTGTTTTTCAAAAAGCGTATCAAAGGGGTAACAGGAGATATTATGGGAGCAGGATGTGAACTGAGCGAAGTCGCCACCCTGCTTTTAATTTGTGTGCTTTTCATATAAGAGGAATTTTGAATACTTACACCCGATTGTATTTAATAAGGCACGGCCAGGTAGAGAACTTTTCAGAGAGAATATATAACGGCCAGAAAGACGTTGATATTACTGACCTTGGAGTCAGGCAGATGGAAGCTGTTGCAGCCAGGCTTAAGCATGAACCCCTGGCAGGTGTTTACTGCAGTGACTTGATCAGGACAAAAAGGGGGGCCGATATTATTGCGGCAGAGCATGGCCTTATCCCTGAATCACGCTTCATGCTGAGGGAATTAAATGTAAGGCTGTGGGAAGGGTTGACTGCAAATGAAATAGAAGAGAAATTTCCCGGCGCCTTTGATGAGTGGTGGAAAAACATAGCCGATTACAGGATACCCGGAGGTGAAAGTATCCGCGATATGTCTATAAGGGTTGTTCCTGCCTTAAAGGAGATTCTGGCTGCAAATCGTGGAAAAAATGTTGCACTGGTGGCCCACGGGGCGGTCAATCGCGTGCTCCTCGCAGATGCCATGAAGCTTGATCTTAATAATATATATTCCATTGAACAGGACTACGGCTGTATGAATATTATTGATTACTTTTCCGGATATACTGTCATCAAACTGATCAATAGCCGATTGGCCAGCGAAAAACAATTTTGAGCAGTGAATTTTAGAAAAGAGGCGGCAGGTGCAGTAGTTTTGTGATTTTTTGTTGATATATTGACTGTTTTTAAGATATCATCGCAAAAATTTGGTTTTCAAAAACAAAACAACTCAATACGCCTGCTGTAAAATGAAGAAAAAAGAAAAAACAAAATACCCCCTTCCCATTCGTGAATGGTCTGAAGACGATCAGCCCCGGGAAAAATTGCTAAAGTATGGTGAACAGACTTTGAGCAATGCAGAGCTTCTTGCAATCCTGATCAGAACAGGCACGCCCGGAAGAAGCGCTGTTGATATCGGCAGAGAATTGCTGCATAGATTCAAATCCCTTCGTTTGATGAGTGGAGCTGATGTTTCTGAATTTAAGGAAATTTCCGGCCTGAAAAACGCCAAGATTGCCCAGATTAAAGCAGCCATAGAACTTGGCAGAAGGATGCTCAGCGAGAAAAAGGCCATGGAAGATTCCATTAAAAAATCCTCTGACGTGGCTGATTTTCTCATGCCTCTAATGAGAGACCTGAAAAAAGAGAGGTTTGTGCTTCTTCTTCTAAACAGACGAAATGCTGTGTCAGATATGATTGATATAGACTATGGCACAGTTGACAGGGCGAATCCATATATACGCGATATTATCCAGACAGCCATCAAATATAATGCCCCGTCGATCATTGTCGCCCACAACCACCCCTCCGGCTCAGTAATCCCAAGTAATGATGATAAAGCATTCACAAAAAGCCTGATGATGGCGGCTCAGGCAACCGGCATCAGTTTTTTCGACCACATCATAATCGGAGACAATCGCCATTTCAGTTTTGCTGATGATGGATTGATCGAAGAATACAAGATGAAAGCGATTCGTGAACTGTAATAGTATTTTCAGGGTAAAAAGGAGATTAAATGGCCGAGGGTTCTAGTCGTCGGAGTCGGTCAGGCAGGGCTTGAGATTACTGAAAAGCTATGATCTTGGTCTTAATTTTGTATGTCACTCCCTCGAAACTGCGAGTCTATAACGACTTTAAAATACCGGATTTGGAATTATAATTTTATGAAAAAAACTAAGGCAAGAGTCCGATTGATCCGTTATACCGGCGCTCCGGACGAGCTTATTGCTTCTGCTGCCAGGCTTTGTTATGCGCAAGACACGGAAATGATTTTTGATCAGGATGCTGGTCGAGCAGAGAAATTTGTTGGAATGTTGCGTGATATGGGGCATATGAGTCCGATTGAGCATGCTGTTTTTACATTTTATATCGAAGGTGTATCCCGGGCAATGACCCACCAGCTTGTTCGGCACAGACTGGCCAGCTATTCGCAGCGGAGTCAGCGATACGTGACGCATGAAGGCTTTGATTATATCATTCCGCCGCAGCTTAAAGGCAGGAAGGTCAGAGATGGCGGTGCAGAGGTGGATGCGGAGAAGTACTTTGAAGAGACTATGGAATACATGGCTGGACGTTATGCCAGGCTTAATGATGCTTTAGGACATAAGGGGGAATCGAGCAATGAAGATGCCCGCTATGTTCTTCCAAACGCCTGTGAAACCAGAATTCTTATGACCATAAACGCCAGAGTACTCCTGCATTTTTTTGAAGAAAGGCTCTGCCTGCGCGCACAGTGGGAAATAAGAGGAGTCGCAGAGCAGATGCTGGCACTTGTGCGCAAGGTATGTCCAAGCGTTTTTAATGGAGCAGGTCCAAAGTGTATAAGACTTGGGAAATGCCCGGAAAAAAAGATGACATGCGGACAGTTTGAAAAAATAAAAAAACAATACAAAGGGCTTGGAAAACTGGAGGAATAATGCTGGAGATATTTATTAGCGGCGGGCCGGTAATGTATCCGCTTCTTGCCTGTTCTATTATTGTGATTACCGTTATCACAGAAAGAATAATTTTCTGGGTCAGAGTTAATATGCAGCGCAATCAATCCCTTGTTGATGAAGTGCTTGAACTTTCTCAAGCAGGTGACTGGGAATCGGTTAAGGTAAAGACTAAAGGGTCAAAAGATTATATTATAAGAATTCTTGTAATCGGTATTCTGCACCGTGAATTTTCCATGACAAAGGCCATGGAATCTGCAGGTGCCGAAGAAATAAAATATATGCAAAAATACATGAGTGTTATGGATACCATGATTACTGTTGCACCGCTTTTGGGAATTTTTGGCACGGTTTTAGGGATTATTACATCATTTGATGTGTTGGGGACAACCGGCATCGAACACCCTGTAGCCGTTACAGCAGGAATAGCCCAGGCCCTTATTACTACTGCCGCAGGTCTTGGCATTGCTATTCTTTCGGTTTTTCCATATAACTATTTTAATTCTCGTGTTGAGAATGCCTCTTTATCAATAGAAAAATACGCTACAAGCCTTGAGATTGTTTATGAGAAGCTTATTAATGGGGAAAACTCTTAATGAAGCTTAACATTCCAATATGTAAAAAACCACGCATTGAAATGCTGCCTTTAATAGATATTGTTTTTCTGGTACTGGTTTTTTTTATATATGCAATGCTTTCAATGGCAGTTCACAGAGGTTTGCCGGTAGTTCTTCCAGTATCATCGAGCGCAAAAATTGATAAACGGCTTGCTTTATCAGTAACGCTCAAGGCAGATGGCATGGTTTATCTTGATAAAGAGAAAGTCCGCATGGAAAATTTGACGGAACTTTTAAAGAATAAAATCCAGGGCACTGAAGATGCCGGTGTTTTTCTTTTTGCTGACAGCAGCCTTTCATACCAGAAACTTTTTCAGGTTCTGGATTTTATAAGACTGGCCGGCATTAATCGCATTTCATTACAGGCAGAGGTTGACAGATAAAAGTGAAGCAGCTGATAATCCCTTTTGTTTTGTCTGCGGGCATACATTTGCTTTTCTTCTCAATGGTGCCCTGCAGTTTTAATAAAAAACATTTTAGTGGTCATAAACCTTCAGTCATAAGCATGACATTAGTCAGGATGAAAACTCCTGTCAGGCAGGCCCCTTTGCTTACCAGGAAAAACATTTCCACACCTGTTCCCATTAAAAAGCCTGAGGAAAAATTTGTTAAAGTTTTAAAAAAGAAATTGCTTAAGAAGACCGTCGAAAAACAAGAAGTTTCTAATAAGCCCGCAGAAAAGCAGGAACCCCTTGTGGAGCCTGAAAAAAAGCAAAAAAAGCTTAATAAGCCCTCAGAAGTAAAGGCTCTGGCAGGAACATTTGATTCTAATTCTGTTTTAACAGATAAAAATGCTCACAAAGAGACGCCACAAATTGTAAGTAAAAACATGGAAAAGGCCGGTATGCATATTTTAAAGGAAGCCATGCCCATGTATAAAACAAATCCTTCTCCAAAATATCCCGGGCTGGCAAGAAAAAGGGGTTATCAGGGTACAGTGGTTCTCAATGTTCTGGTTGATCAAAATGGAAGGGTAGGGGACCTTCGATTATTTACATCAAGCGGCCATTCTATTTTAGACAAAAATGCAATGGAATCAGTAAGAAAATGGCTGTTTGAACCTGGAATGAGAGGGGATAAAAAGATTGAAATGTGGGTCAGAGTTCCGGTACGTTTTGAGTTAAAGTAGAGGTAAAAAGTTTTACACCCTTTTTATTTGTTCACCGCAAAGCCGCAAAGAACGCAAAGAAAACTTCAGAAGCTTCGCTTCATGTAATGGTTATTATAGAAAACTATAATATGAGTTGGGTTTATTAATTTTCGCCCCCTGCCCGCCATCGCGAGCTCAGGTAAGGCAGGCGCCCTCTCAGCGAAAATTAATAAGATGAAATCCTCTGCGTACTCTGTGCCTCTAATGAGCAGAGCGAATGGGCGGTAATATAATATCTCTGAATCGATAAAAAATCAATGACGCGAAATCTGAGTATTCACGAGTAGTATTCGTAAATCCATGACATTTGTGTTTGTAGGGCCGGTTATCAGCAGATCGCCGAGTTTTTGAAAAAAATGGTAAGAGTCGTTGTCTGCCAGAAAATGGTCAGGATTAAGCCCCATGTCCACAGCTCTTGATAAAGTATTTGTATCAGCTATTGCCCCTGCAGCATCTGTGGGCCCGTCTGTGCCGTCTGTGCCGCCGCTCATAACCACTATATTTTGTGCCCGGTCAATCTCAACAGCTGCGGCAAGCGCAAATTCCTGATTTCTGCCCCCAAGACCCTTTCCTTTAACGGCAACCGTGGTTTCTCCGCCGGAAAGAATGCAGGCAGGCGAGGGGATCGGATTTCCGGTTTTAATGATTTCTTTTGCTATGGCGCAATGAACGTGTGCTGCGCTTGTTGTATCACCTTCGATCATGGATGAAAGAATCATGGTTTTATAGCCAAGGGCTTCAGATTTTTTCTTTGCCTCTAATATAGCTTCAATGTTGCTGCCTATGATTAAATTGTGTGTTTTATCAAAGGCCTTATCTCCTGATTTTGGGGTTTCTGGAACTTTGCCTGCAATTCCATCTTTTATATGTTTTATAACGGACAGGGGCAGTTTTTCTTGAAGTTTATATTTTTCAATAATTTCCATACACTCATCGAAACTGCTTGAATCGGGCACAGTGGGTCCTGATGCAATAACATCAAGAGCATCGCCAACAACGTCTGACAGTATAAGCGAGATGCTTTCTGCGGGATACGCTGCCCTGGCAAGCCTGCCGCCTTTTATCATGGAAATATGCTTTCTTAACGCGTTAATTTCGTGTATGGCGGCTCCGCAGTAAAGAAGGACATTTATGGTTTTTTGCTTATCCTGTAAAGTTATTCCCGGAAATGAGAGTGGAAGAAGCGCTGAGCCTCCTCCTGATATAAGGCATATTATCAGGTCATCTTTGCCTGCATTTGTGACAAGGCTTAGAATATCCTTTGCTCCTTTTTCTCCGTTTTCATCAGGCACAGGATGACCTGCTTCTGTTAATCTGATTTGATTAAGCTTGCCTGCGTATCCATATTTAACATTGATTAAGCCTTTTGTAATTCTATTCCCAAGGAGGTTTTCTATCTCTGAAGCCATGGGAGTTGCTGCCTTTCCCGCCCCGATTACAAAAATATTTTTATATTCAGAAAGATCATAACTCAAATCAGCGATAAAAAGATGGTTGTCTTCAAGCCTGCAATATCGTCTTACAGCAAGGCCGGGATCAACGGCACGCAGTCCAGAGTAAAAGATTTCTTCAGCATCTTTTCGCATTTGAGCAATATTTTTTATTTTAGATTTCATGGCAGCTCTTTCAAAGAGACTTTTTTGACAGGATTGACAGGATATTCAGGATAAAACATCAAAAGCCATTTTGTAAATCCTCAACAAATCTCAGGGTTTAACTTATATGCCTTCCTCACGATTATGATTTTTTGATTTATCGGTAAAACAAAATCTTGTTTATCATGTTATCCTGTCAGATAAAATACTTTTCAGCCGACTCAAAACAGGCGGATGAGAATAATTTAAAAATACATAAAAAGGGTGAGGCATAAGATTAGAGAGATTGTTGACCGAGAGCTTTTTAAGAGCATCGGCCATGGAAACAGGGTTGCCGGTTGTTTTGGCGGCAAACATGTCAGCTTCATACTCGTTTTTGCGTGAATGCATATGTCTAAAAATTCCGATAAAAAAATCGATTGGTGAATACAGCATACCAAAGAAAATCAGCCCTGTATATACAGATATTTTATCCATATAAAAAGCGTCAAAAAGTTCCTGATAGGAAACAAAAAAGGACAGGAGGAAAAGCATCAGTCCTGACTGCAATATCCCGACAATCATGCTTTGGAGAATATGCTTTTTTTTGTAATGCCCCATTTCATGGGCAAGCACCGCCACCAGTTCATTTGCTGTTAACTGGTTTATTATTGTATCAAAGAGAGCAATCCGTTTGTTTTTGCCAAAACCTGTAAAAAAAGCATTTGATTTGCTTGAGCGTCGCGAACCGTCCATGACAAAGATATTTTTGAGCGGGAAATTTATAGAATGCGCGTAAGCCATTATACTGTTCTTGAGCTCCCCGTCTTTCAGGGGATTGAATTTATTAAACAGAGGCATAATCCATAAAGGAGCTATAAACTGAATTGTCAGCATAAACAGGGTGACAGCTATCCAGCAATACCACCAGGCATTGGCTCCGGCATATTCAAAAAAAATCAGTATCCCTGCCAGAAGCGGTCCCCCAAGCAGTATCGTAAGCATCAATCCCTTGATTATATCCAGGAAAAACGTGCGCCAGGTGGTTTTATTGAAGCCAAAACGCTCCTCGATTACAAAGGTTGAGTAAATACTGAAAGGCAGAGACAAAAGAGATTTGATGAACAGCAGGATGCCTATGTATATAAGGCCTGTAACAATAGATCCATAGTCCAGGGATCGCGTCCATTGATCCAGAAAGGGAAACCCCTTCCCGAGCCAGAATATGAGAAGCACGGTTATATCAAATACAGATTCAATCCATCCGAAATGCGTGTTTGCACGCAGATATTCCTGAGATTTTTCATAACGCTCTTTATCATACAGGCCGTGAAATGCTTCAGGAAGTTCAGCCCGCAATTCTTTAAGGTTTAAACAATCAGCCAGAAATTGAAGTATAAAGTCGCTAAAAATGGCAACAAGAATAATTACAGCAATAAAGTTCATGTTGATTGTAATAAGAAAAAACAGTTGGCACGGTCAACAGAAAAAATATACATGTTAATCTTTTATACCATGTAGATTGTTGCAGGGGAGTTCATTTTTGGCTTGACTTAAAGTATGAAAAGTTATAGTAACCGAAGTTACTGTAACGGAGAATACTGTTTATGAAATTTTATAATCGAGATTCAGAGCTTAATGCTCTTTTAAAACTCTATGGACAAACCCAAGAGGGTGCAAAGATGTCTGTGCTTACCGGAAGAAGGCGTGTCGGTAAGACGCTGCTTTCACTTGAGTTTGTCAAAAACCACAAATTTTTATATCTCTTTGTTTCAAAAAAATCAGAATCTTTACTTTGCATTGAATATTTAGAAGAAATAAGACGGGTATTTGATGTTCCTGTAGTCGGTGAGATCAGGAAATTCAAAGATATTTTTTCACTCCTTCTTGAAATTTCAACTAAAGAGAATTTTACACTTATTATCGATGAATTCCAGGGATTTTTTTATATAAACAAGGCTGTTTACTCTGAAATACAGCATTTATGGGATTTGAACAAAAACCGGTGCAAACTGAACTTAATTTTAATAGGTTCTATCTATTCATTAATGCATAAAATATTCCAGAATGCAAAAGAACCTCTTTTCCAAAGAGCAGATCGTATTTTTTTCATAAAACCGTTTACCATAAAATACATAAACCAAATATTAGGTGATTATGGTATCAATGATTTAAAAACCTTATTTGATTATTATGTGTTTACCGGTGGAACCCCAAGATATATTGACATGCTGGTAACGAATTCAGCTTCATCTTATAATCATATCGTAGATTTTATACTTGAAGCGAATTCTCCTTTTTTAAACGAAGGGAAAAATCTTCTTATTGAAGAATTCGGAAAAGAGTATGGCATGTATTTTTCGATTCTTGAGCTTATTTCAGCAGGAAAAACAGCAAGGACGGAAATTGAATCTATCTTGGAGCGTAATATAGGCGGATATCTGGATCGTCTGGAAAAAGATTATTCAATTATCTCAAAACACAAGCCAATCAATGCCAAGCCTAATTCGCGTCTGCAAAAATATTTTATCACTGACAATTTCTTAAACTTCTGGTTTCGTTTTCTTTATCGTAATTATTCCGCGATTGAAACTGAAAATTTTGATTACATCAAAATATTGCTAAAGCGCGATTACTTAACCCATTGCGGCAGGATACTGGAAAAATTTTATCACGAGTTGTTTGCCAATACAGGCAAATATAACCGGATAGGTTCCTATTGGGAAAAAGGGAATCAAAATGAGATCGATCTTGTTGCTGTTAACGACATGAAAAAGGAAATAGTTGTTGCTGAAATAAAGACGAATCCATCCAAAATCAACATCAGCACATTAAAACAAAAATCAAAAAAGCTTCTTGCAAGCTATCCTGAATATCGTCCCAAATGGATAGGCCTAAGCCTTAAAGACGCTGTTAATTATCTATGAAAGATAATGCCAATTATGGCAACTTTGCAGGCTGTCATGCGTCGATTTAAAAGAGGTTGGATCAATTTTCAAGGGATATGCAAACCTCTGGCTGATTCATGGATTGTGTTTGATACTTCTGGAAACCAGCCTGTTATTATTGATGAATCGGAGAGATAAGAATAAAAAAACACATTGATAGGGGGCAAACAACAAAGGAAAAATTGTCTAACCACGGCATCCAGCGGATCGCCGATAAAGCTGGTTTCCGCTGATGTCCATGTTAGAACCGTTAATATGAGTGCTACAATAAAGAGGCCTGATGAGAATATGGGATATTAGTCCGGGTTATTTGAACCGACAAAGTTTACTTGGAGAACATAGAGAGTTGCATGGAATCGTTTCAATCATTGTAAACGGCAAGAAGGGATATTCTAAACACCCGGAAACTGTCCGCTGGTTTATTTATGGTTGGGCTCTCAGGCAAAGGCATAAACAACTCGCTGCTGAAATGTTACTGAGAGGCTTTACTGAAAAATCTCCCCTTATGAATACACGTTCAAATGAAGGCATATGGCCGGACACCTATATTGATGAGCCATACAAGCAATTTCAGTTACTTGCAACAAAATATGAGAATAGGGAGCAAGGCCGGATACCCTTGCCGGGAAATGCACAGCAATTGTGGAGTCATCACAAGTATTCGGTGCTTGCTCGTGACGTAAGATTATACAGGGAAATCGGCCACAATGTAGCGAGAATAAAGGGTGCCGGTTTTTCTGAATTGACAAAGACTCTAACGGAGATGCTGAGAAAACCACCGTCAATTGGAGGTCTGCGGAACACGTTACAACACATGTGGGGTTATATCTCGGAATATTCGACGGAATCAAAAGATGGAATCGAGTCCTGGCCGTTGAGTAAATTGTTGAAAGAGATTCAGCTGCATGCTATAAAAAACAAAAACCTGTATCTAACTTCGTCAACCGCTTTAAGCGATCTAATGGCATGGCTGCCATAGGTACCACAACAGATTCTTGCGACCAATTCGATATTCAATAAGTAACAAGAGGGCTAATTGCAGTTAATTAAACCACGGGCTCTGCCAGTGCGACCCTAAAAGGTTTGACCGTTTCGGCGAGAATATTGAACGGCAGAGTAAAGCGTTTTTTGAACATCGAACATCGAACGTTGAACCCTGGTCGCCTCTGGCGCCGCCGAAGGTGGGTAAACATCGAACGTTGAACCCTGGTCGCCTCTGGCGCCGCCGAAGGCGGGTAAACATCGAATAATGAAATCGCTCCTGCCCGCCATCGCGAGACATACTCAATTTTCTTCGTTCTTTTGTTGTCTCGCTCAGGCGAGGCGGGCGGGTCGCTCCGCCAGTTTATAAATTTGGTAGAATACCTTATTCAAAATTCGATGTTGGACGTTCGACCTGCCCGCAACGCTTCGTTTGCGAGGCGGACGGGTGTTGGACGTTCATAGCCTTTTAGCTTGAATTGTTGCGTTTTTTGATATTGGATTGTAATCTGCATGAATCGCGATCCTTTTAGACCCCTTCGAGGGGTCTTCATCAAACCACGTCCTATGGGCGTGGTAGGTGATTTTTTGTTATGATAAAAGAATATATCCCTCCCTTGAGGATTTAAAGCATGAGCAGAAAGTGTAAGGTACTGATAACCGGGGCTACAGGCTACATCGGCCGGAGACTGAAAGACCGGTTGCTGGGCCGTCCGGAGCTTGCGATCCGGCTGCTGGTCCGCAACAAACTCAAACTTCGCTCAGAAGTTCTGGCTAAAGTTGAGGTGGTGGAAGGCGATACCTTTAACCCGGAGGCTATGGCAGCTGCTCTTGCAGGGATTGACGTTGCTTTTTATCTCATCCACTCCATGGGGTCTGGAAAAAATTTCGAAGAACGCGATCGCCAAAGTGCCGCTAATTTTCGAGAGGCATGTATCTCAGCCAAGGTAAAGCGTCTCGTTTATCTGGGTGGCCTTGGGGTGAAGGCAACCGCCAGTCGCCATCTTTTGAGCCGGATTGAAACCGGTGAAATACTAAGCGCTCGTCCCAAAAACCTGCAGACTATCTGGTTCAGGGCCGCGATTATCATCGGTGCAGGCAGCGCCAGTTTTGAGATTATTTATAATCTGCTCCATAAACTCCCTTTAATGGTTACACCCAAATGGGTAGCGACCAGGACGCAACCTGTTGCGGTAGATGATGTTCTTGCGTATCTGGAGGAGGCTATCACCGTAAAAGTCGAGGGCGATTTAATCGTGGATATCGGTGGTGAGGCAATGAGCTTTCGAGATATGCTGCTCCGCGCTGCCCTTGTCATGGGTCTGCGGCGTCTGCTGCTGCCGGTGCCGTTTTTAAGCCCACGTCTTTCATCCTTATGGCTTATCTTTTTTACACCCATACCTTTACGTATGGCATCCGCTCTCATTGAAGGACTGAAATCAGAAACCTTGCTTCAAAACGACCATGCCCGTCGATATTTTCCAGACATTAAACCTTTAGACTATGAAAGCTCGGTGGCGTCGGCTATAGCCGAGGTGGAGGATGATCAGGTCATCAGCCGCTGGTGTGACAGCGGTACGGATTTGTCATGTGATATTCAGCATCAAGATGACCCGGGCACACCAATCCTGCGGTATCGGCGAGAGATACTCCTCAACGGCGTAGCCCCGAACCTGGTCTATGCGGTCATTAAGAGTCTCGGTGGCAGTGAAGGCTGGCTGGCATACAATACTCTTTGGAAGATCCGTGGTTTACTTGATAAAATTTTTGGGGGCTATGGCCTGAATCGAGGCAAAAGACAGCAGAAAGAGCTACGGGTGGGAGATGCCCTTGATTTTTGGAAGGTTGCCGACTTGAAGGAGAACAAACGAGTCCTGCTTTTAGCCCAGATGAAGTTGCCGGGCAAGGCCTGGCTTGACTTTGATATCCAAGCCGACCGGTTGGTGCTGACCGCCCATTTCCATCCTCGCGGACTGCTCGGCAGACTCTACTGGTATTCGGTTTGGCCCTTCCACGACCTGATATTTAAAAATTTTGTCAAAAAGATTGTGGGGCGAGCCGCCAGAATGTGATTGATTAAAAACAAAGCAGATGGCAGCTTCAAGGTTGCCGGATAGACCACTTTTTTACAATCTGGTTTTACGAAGATCAGCTCCTGATTTCAATGAAAGATAGACCGGTGCAATATCAAAAACCGTTTTTGCGCCTGTTATCCCTTCTTGTGAAAGACGGTAAACAGCACGGGCATAGGCTGTGAGAATGCTGCCTGTGAACCCTGGATTGCTCTCGAGTTTCAAGCCGAATTCAACAACATGCCTGTCATTACCGCCGGTTGTCCCCGTTCTTATTACAAAACCGCCATGGGGCATTTTTGTGTGTTTTCCATCCATTTCCTGTTTTGAAATAAAAGACACCTGTGTATCATAATCGGCAAAATAGTCAGGCATATTCTTGATTTCTGAAGTAATGCGTTTCTTATCGGTGTCTTTGGCTGCAACCACGTAGCAATCTCTCAGATGTTTTTCGCGCGTTGTGAACTCGGGCTGTTCTCCAGCCCTTACCTGGTTGACTGCCGCTTCAATGGGAATTGTGTACTGACGCGCGTCAATGACACCGCCAATACGGCGTATGGCATCTGAATGTCCCTGGCTTACGCCGGGGCCCCAGAAGGTATATCCTTTGCCATCAGGAAGAATCGATTCTTCCAGAACCCGCATTAACGAAAATATTCCCGGATCCCAGCCCGTAGATATGACGGCTGTTTTGCCTGCTTTTTGAGCAGCCGTATTAACGGCCTCAAAATATTCGGGGATTTTAGCGTGTGTGTCGTAACTGTCAACAGTATTAAAAATAGAGGCAAAATACGGGCCCTGTTCAGGGAGATCTGTGGCAGAGCCGCCGCAGAGAATTGTAACGTCAATATCATCCACGAACTTTTTTGCGTCGTCAACGTGCAATATTTTCGTTGATGCAGCGCTGGGTTTTATAGTGGAAGGATCTCTTCTTGTAAATATTCCCGCAAGTGACATATCAGGATTTCTTTCAACAGATGCTTCAACCGCCCTGCCGATGTTGCCGTAACCAACGATTCCTATCTGTATTATCTTTTTCATGAAAAGCTCCTTTTTATTTTAGCGTATCCAGAGGACTCTTGACCGCATCTATATCTTTACTCATAACATGTGTGTAGATTTCCATAGTTTTCACATCAGCATGCCCCATAAGTTTTTGAACTACAAGGATATTAATTCCGTTTTCAAGCAGATGAGTCGCAAAGCTGTGACAAAAAGTATGACATCCTGCTTTTTTATAAATTTTCGCCTTGTTAAAAGCCTGCTTAACGGCCTTCTGCAGACCTGATTCAACAAAGTGATGGCGCATGATTTTTCCGGACCTGGGATCTTTTGAACGTTTTTTGGCTGGAAACACATACTGCCGGGCGGTTTCTTTTGGTGACTATGGTGTCAAAACTTGAATTGTGAATAAAGAAAAATGTAATTCATTGACACCGACCCTTTCCATTTGAATTCACCATGTACGGGCATGACCGGTTTAAGCTGTTCTGGATTAAGTGCCGCAAAGAGAAGACCGCAACAAAAGAAATATAATTGTGTTTTTTAAACTCGTATTAAAATGTGGATTTTATCCAAGATTACTCGATTATAGAAAAACCTACAAGGCAATGCCCTTTGAATTTTCCCTGGTCATCTTTTGTTATGTGTATTATTTTTGTTTTAAATTGTTGAGGCTTATTCGACTGTTTCCCTGTATAATATTTCATATCCAAAACATCTCCAACCTTGAAAAATTTCATAACCTCAGAGCCTTCTTTGACCAGAATACACATTCCTTTTGAAGATATATCCCGTAGTTTAAAATTATAAAAATGAATTAGTCCGTCTTTTGAGAATTCAACTCTGAAATATTTATCTATTATTTTTCTTGGTTCAGATCTTTTTTCATCAAATCCCTTTTTACCAAAATCATTCTTCATAGCTTTATCTCCTTAGATGCATTTGCAAAACTTTATGTTTTAAGCATTGCAAGGAGCACATCGACAAAGAAATCCTCTAACTACAAGTGTTTAACTAAAGGGGGTTGTTTCGTTTAGTCCACAATGATCAATATCTTTAATTTATTACGACGCCATCAAAACCGCCTTCCTGTAAATTTTTTAAACGTCAATATAGAAAGATACTTTTTTAAAATCAAGATGAAAGCTATTTAGGTGTTGCAGAAATGGTTAAGTTTGGTATTTTAAAGAAACAAAGAAAATATTATAGGAGATATGATATGCTTGGTTTTGAAATATTTTAGATACCTCCTTATAATATAAATAATATAAAAATACCTGTCAGCCAAATATCACTCAAGCCGCCTTTTGGTTTCTGATGAAGCACTCGGAACATATGGCTCTATAAGGAAAGCCTTCCAATAATCTTAAAATTCAATACGCTCTTTCACCGTACACGTCAACTAAATACGAAAATCCTGTCAATAAAGCGATCGACTACTGGTGAGCATTTGCAAAGTCTTTAAATAACAGATCGCTGAACGGCTTTTGTAAGATGGGGTTAGTTGGGGACATCCATTGGATTATTGGTTTACAAGCAATTGCCTTTGGGGACATCCTTGACAAATTGGACAAAACGGCGGGTGTAAATTCGAGGGAGTTATGGATCGCAACAACACAAACTCAATGAGGGAATTAGTATAATTAGTCAAGGACGTCCCGAAAGTCCTCGTATAAAGTTGTTATAGCTATTAAGAGTAAATGATGGTAGAGTCGCTCATAATATCTTATATATTTATTAGTTATCTTATCAGCTTACCAACTCTCAAAGGCCATGATAAAAGCAATAACCAAGATACCGATCTCAGATATCATACTGGATGATGAGATATACCCGCGAGACGGGGTTGATCAAAAACGTGTCGGCATATTTGCCGAAAACATCAGGGATGGTTTTAAGTTTGATCCGATTGAGGTTCAAACCCATCCTGATCTGACTGGAA
>Ga0207996_1001499_pt1 | contig 16011 bp, 15 predicted proteins | sample AntAceMetag02UKG_FD_184773 | JGI IMG/M metagenome (GOLD analysis project Ga0207996, IMG submission 184773) | Saline lake microbial communities from Ace Lake, Antarctica - Antarctic Ace Lake Metagenome 02UKG (SPAdes) (version 2) | ecosystem: Environmental > Aquatic > Non-marine Saline and... | reverse complement strand
CGAAACGATAAAGCCGATAACCTTGGTGAAAAAGCTCTTCTTTCTGAATTTTGACCACCAGTTCTCACCATCTTTCTCATAATACGTTTTTTTGCTGTGTGAAATCCAATTTAAATTGATCTTTCTAATCAAACCTGCGAGGGGAAGTCTTTCTGCGATGGATTTCTTTGCAGCTCCAAGCAGGGTGATCTCATTTGCCACATTCCCGTCATATAATATTTTTAATCCCTTATGTCGCTTTTTATCCTGCACTCCGATCGCATATCGGAAATAAAGCTCGGAAGCAGTTTGTTCATTATTGGTATATAAGAATACGCTTGCCGGTCCAATGAAGTCCATTGCATCTTCGCGTGTTTTCCCAAGAAGCTTTTTCTGGAGTTTTTCCAATGAATAGATCCTGACAAATTTTTGATTTACTTCAGGAAGTGTTCTGAAATATGGTGAGGTCATATAGTGCCTGATGACAGTGCCGATCCTGCCATCCTTGAGACGGACTTTATAGATACCTCCATTATCGAGAGTTTCAAGCCGGTATGCCCGTGTGCCCGGAGGAAGCATTTCGTAGTCTCCAGCGCCCCATTTCAGCCCGTAAAAAAATTTAATTGAGTCAACATTCTCAACCCAATGGGTTTCTTCGATATCCTCATAATTAATATAGCCGTATTCACTCGAAGGAAGTTCCACTTTGAAACAGGATGCATAGGAATCGAGCGGTGTGACTTTTGTTCCTTTCCAAACTTGTTTTAATTCAATAGGCGGATCACCTTTGAACTGAGAATTTTTCCAGAGTAGCCAGGTATTATTACGTATCGTCCAGACTTCCTGAACCTCTGTAATCTCTTCCTGAGCATATAATGATGAAAATAGAAGAATAAAAAACAGTAAAACTGTAAACCCTTTTTTAAGCATCTAAACTCCTTTGTTGTAATTATCAAATAATGTAATGATGAGATAAATATCTATAAATACGAATGATGATTCTGTAGCACTACAATTCCAATGAGTCAAGTTTATTAAAAATAACTGGCTCCTATATAATATGCTTAATATTTCAACTTAATTTCCATACCGGGTGCATTTTCCGGTCTGCAGCGAAAGCCAATTTTTTCATAAAAGGATTCTTTGTATTCTGCACAAAATAGCTGTATGTCTCTTATTTTGCGTGTCTTACACTTTTCCAGAAGATGGTTCATGATCTCGGTGCCAATACCGTTTCTTTGATAATCCGGCAGCACGATCACATCAAACAAAACTGCATGAAGAAGCCCGTCACTGAGCATCCTTCCGAAACCGATCAACTTTTCATCATGATATGCACACACAGAGAACCAACTGTTTTCTATGGTTGAAATGAGTTCTTCCGGCGATGCTTTATAATCATTGTTCCAACCGGTTGACTCAAAAAGCGCATAATACTGATCAGCATCAGGAAGAGAGTTTGTATAGGATATTTCTTGGGTCATTTTGTAGAAAGCAAATAATCCGCAGTGAGGATGAAATGCACTTCCCCATTTTCTAACACAGGATAGGAATAGGTTGTGATATAATATATTTCTCCTGACTCAGCTGTGTAATAATAGGGGATGCTCCACATAGCTTTTTTGTTGAGATAGGGTTTCTTATACCAGTTGTTATTCTCCGTGTTCGAAAGATCATACGCATCACGTTCAAGTGTTTTAATTTCATTACCCTCGCGGTAGGCGTACCACATCTCGATGAGTTCTTCCTTATCGTCATAAGGAGCTGTGGCATACGCAGAACCAATAATCCGGGAGTTTTCAGTCAAAACTGTACGTAGTGTGTTGAGAATATCTTCTTGTTGAATATCTGATAATTGGGCTAATTCTTGTGCCAGTTTCTGTACATCAGATTCGATTGTTGTCTGTGTATCCCTATATTCCAATTTTTCACAATAGGAACAGGTGCATGAAGAAATAATGAGCACGACTGCAAATAGTAAAATGAGGCAAGAAATCATCTTATACATTATTACTCCGTAAGGAATTTATTTAGATTAACAATTGCCTAAACATATTCTTTCAATCAAGTTTTATAAGTTCTGTTTGAAAATTTCTTGCTTAGTATGTGGTCGATTCACAAATTGTTGTTATGCGCAAAAACATACTCATCACAGGTTATCCCGGAGTGGGAAAGACCACGCTTATCAATAAAATAACCCGGCAACTCTCATGTAAAATAGGTGGATTCTACACCCACGAAATGAAAGAGAATGGGAGACGCACCGGTTTTTACATCACAGATTTTGAGGGTAACCAAATGATCATGGCTTCAAAGAAATCAGACTCTCTTTATCGTGTGAACAAATATGGCGTAAATATAGAAGCATTTGAGAAAATCGGTATTCCGGCAATGGAGAGAGCTTTGCAAAATGCTGATGTAATCGTGATCGATGAGATCGGCAAAATGGAAATGTTCAGTCCGAAATTTTGTGACATACTGAGAAAAGTTTTCGATTCCGAAACGCCCTTACTGGCAACGATTAAAAAAGTAGATTGCGAACTTACGAAGGAATTAAAAGAGAGGAACAATGTGATAAAGTTTGAAGTGACGAAAGAGAATAGAGACCCTCTTTTTAAAGAGATATTAACAGTAATTCAGAACTTATTATAACTATTTCTTCGACTTTTTTATCCCCTTCAGAAGCAATATTGCTTTCTCATGTCCCAGTTCAGCCGCTTTTTGCAGATTTTTCAGTGCTTTCTCATTATCACCGAGATTCATTTGTACACCGCTCAGCTGGAAATATGCAACAGCCAATTGTGGTTCAGCCTTAATGAGCTTCACGAGAATCTCTCGTGCTTTAACATGATTTCCAAGTTCGTTATAAATAATGGCAAGATTGAGCATTCCATTTGTGTAATTGGGCTGTAGCTTTAATGCTTCTGCAAGACGTGGTTTAGCTTTTACGAGTTTCAAAAGGATTTCCTGAACCTCATCATAATTCCCAAGTTCATTGTAAATAATTGCAAGATTAAGTAAACCGTTTATGTATTTAGGGTGTATTTTTAGTGATTCAATTATGAGTTCCTTTGCATGCTGAATATTTCCTTGGTGGTAATAAACCATTGCCAGTCCCAGCATAGTTCTCGGATCGTTCGGTTTCATTTCAAGGGATTTTTCATAATAGCCAATTGCTTCGGTAAAATTCTTTTTCATACTGTAGCAGAGCCCAAGTCCAGAATAAATACGTGGATCGTCAGGAGTGTACTCCATAGCTTTTTTCAGATGTGCGATAGCATCATCAAATTTTCCCTTGTCCTTTGCGGAGACACCTTTTTGAAACCAATGTTCTGCAGCGAGTTTATTATTCTCAGTTAAATATTGTTCCTGAATTTCTCGTTTCTGCTGATCAATTTTACTTTGGTTCACTTCGATCTCAAACTCTTTTTCCTTGAACTTTTCGTCAGTGAGGACTATCTTCTGGGTATCCAGTTTGTCTTTCTCCTGTTTAAGATTCTCGTTCTCCTGCTGAAGAGTTGCGAGTTTGTTGTTAAGCTCATCGATCTGTGCAAGTGCTTCATCAGCTCGCTTGCGGGATTCCTCCAGTTCCTCTGCCCGTTCCTGGTCCTGCACTACATCATTAAGACGTTCGAGTACATCATTTTCATCGACATTGATCTCTGCTTTAATGTAGTAATTATCTCCAGTCCAATCTTCTTCAATGATCTTCGTCTCAGTAATTCCCGCGGAGATCACTTCGATGTCCTTTGTAGTGAGTTCTTTTACTTCATCGCCAACTTCTATAGTTTCATTTTCAAAAGAGGTGCTGATATACACACCGATTTCTTCGAGAAGCAGTCGCTTTACTTGCTCCAAAGCAATGGCTCGAGCAGTGATCTTGCTGTCAGCTTCTCCGGCTCGATAATTGTATTCCCTGATAAAGGTTTTTGCACAAAGCGATGTCGCAAGAAAAATAAAAATTGTAAAAACAAATAATTTTTTCATAGAATGACTCCTTATTTGCTGATATTTATGAATATGCAATAATATCATTGTCAAGAAAATAGGTTTGTTTATAAATATTGTAACCTTTTTCTCAATACTTCGTTATAAAGGTATAAAAGCATGGATATGAAAAACGTGTCTGAAAAAAAACTCATTCTCAAAGCGAAAAAGGACATCTCCGCTTTTGGAGAAGTGTATGAAAAATATTATCCGAAAATCAATAATTTTGTGTATCATAGAGTGAACAATGACGCAATACGAAACGAGATCGTATCAAATGTGTTTTTTAAAGCGATGAAAAATTTACCTAAGTACAGATTCGTGAACGAGGATAAATGTTCCTTCTGCTCATGGTTGTTCCGTATCGCAGTGAACGAAACCAATCAATATTTCAGGAATAAAAAACGAGATCATCACATGAAAGAAATGCTGCAGGATAAAAAAAATCAAACCGGAGAGAAGCTGATTGATCTCGATTATGATTCCTTAAAAGAAGCGATTCGGGCACTTCCTCTCTATGAGCAAAACCTGATTTCATTGCGGTTCTTTGAAAAGATGAAACATAAGGAAATTGCCACAGTACTCAAGCAGAAAGAAGTAACCGTCAAAGTTCAGGTGCATCGTACTTTGGAGAAGCTGCGAGATTTTTTACAGGGAGATATATCTTATGAAGAAGTTTGAAGAAAAGTTAGAAAACCTAAGCGTTCCAAAGCTCGGAAGCGATCCTTTTGAGCAGGTACTGAAAGCCCAACTGAAGGGACGTTATTTCAGTCCGACCAGAAAGGCACAGACCCAGTTAAGATGGGCTGTTGGCTTTGCTATGCTCTTTTTTGTCGTTGCAATCGGGCTCATCATCAAACCGAAGTTTGCGCTGAGAGCACACAATTTCACATTCCAAACATCAGGAAAAACTGCCGTTCAACCGGAAGACTGGATGCAGTTAAATGACGGTTTACGTTATACGACTATCCATAATCCCTCGATTGGCATGGAATTCAATCCTGACAACTATATTGAAGACAAGGCCTATGTCGTAAGAAAATATAGATCACAAAAAACAAATGATGCGCTGCTGATCGTTTCGGAATTTACTTCCCAGCCGATTCAGTTGGCATCAAATACATTATTCTAAAAATACGGAGGTACAAAAAATGAAAAAGTTGAAACTCATCGCAATGGCTGGATTCATGATTCTCTTCATTGCAGCTACATTCACCCTCTCTGCAGATGAAGCAGGAACGGCGTTTGTGGGTATTTATCCAGGGGATATCTGGGATTATGAAGATGCAGGAGTAGAATACGGCATCATCGTCAATGGTGTTGTCGATGACACTCCAGCTCAAGAAGCCGGCATAATGAGTAAGGACATCATTCTGGAAATGGATGGCACCAAGCTCTTCAATCATGATCAGTTCACCAAAATGCTCAAAATGTACAAACCGGGACAAAAAGTAAAATTCAAGATCTATCGTGAGGGCGATGAGAAAACAATCAAACTCACACTCGCAAACAAGGCGGACTTCGAGCCCAAACCGGAATACAAGGCATATCTCGGTGTATATCTGACCGATCTTTCCGAAAAGGATTACGAGAAAAAAGGTTTGAACGCAAGCTACGGCGTGCTCATCAGTAGTATCGTCGATGATGGTCCAAGTGCTGAGGCAGGTATACTCGGGGGAGATATCATGCTCGATCTTGAAGGTCAGCATGTCTATACATCAGACCAAATAAGTAAAATGCTTGAAGGTATGGATCCGGAGCAATCAGTTGCTGTCGATGTGTTCAGAGGTGGAGAATATAAGACATTTAATGTTGTTCTCGGGAAAAAAGAGATTAGCAAAAATATCTTCAAAGATGCAGGTTTGTTCGATGTACCCAGCAATGTGTATGTGTGGAACTACAAAGACAAGGACGGCAAATGGCTTGGATTGCAGGTTGATGAACTCGATGATAAAGATGGTTTATTGATAGAGAAGATTTATGAAGGTTCTCCGGCTGACGGGTCATTGCTTCAGGAAAAGGATGTCATCGTCGAGATTAACGGTATAACGGTCGATGATCTTGATGATATTTCTATTATTATTGATGAAGTAGAAGTGGATAATGATGTGGTGCTTGATGTGATCCGTGATGGACAAGTTATAACTGTTACAACAAAGGTTGGAGAGAAATCCGATCTTGCTGACCAATTACAGATTTCATTAGAAAGCGGGAATATGAAAGTTAGTATAGATGGTGATGAGAAGAAAATCATAGATCTTAAGAAAATGTTCGAGAATTTAAATAACAAATTATCTATAGATAAATCTGGATATTATAAATTGGACTCACTTCAGGAAAAATTAAAAGATTTAAAAATCGATGTGTTACGCATCGAAGATAGCGGAGCAATCTAAGATTACACGATAGAAAGCTCGTTTCTCCCGAAAGCCCTTTGAAAGAAGGGCTTTTTTATTTGTCCACATTACCTTGTCACAAATCCAATAAATCCCCTCTCGAGAGGGGTAGATTCCGGTGCAGCAAGCATGGCTCAAGTTTCCATTAGTGAGTTTTGTTCTGATTACACACCCCCCGGCTAAAGCCGTACCCCTCTTTTTAGAGGGGAATAGAATTCAATGTTCCAAATCATTCTCTGTGCTCTCAGTGCTCTCTGTGGTTAATTTAAATTTATGTCATGGAGTGGTCCATGACATCTCGAATGTTTGTAAAAAAAAAGAAGGCGAGAATTGCCATTATCGCCTTCGGTAATTTTATATTTTTTGGGGATTATTCTTCAACTTTCCAGATCGTATCAAGGATTGTTCCATCCACCCACTCGACAACTGCAACTGCTTCATCAGAGAGTTTGGGTTTTATTGGAACACCGCACATGTCATCAATTTCATTTTTAATATCTTTTATATCCCGAATAGGAAGCCCTGAATTCATTGTTGCTTCAATGAGGTCGGTTCTTCTGGGATTTATTGCAATACCCCTTTCTGTTACGATCACATCGACCAGTTCTCCTGGTGCAACAAGTGTGGTAACTTCGTCTTTAATCACAGGAATTCTATCTCTGAACGTCGGCACCGCTATTATCGTACATTTTGCCATCATGCAGTTCTGGAAACCGCCGATGCCATGCAGCATTCGTCCGTCACTGTGGGTCACGCAGTTCGCATTGAAATTCACATCAACTTCTGTGCTGCCGAGTACTATCACATCCATCATTTGCACAAGGTTACTTTTTGCATGGAAGTCATAAATATCAAAAATATCGATTGGTATGTGCTTTGGATTATCCCTAAGTGAGGAGAGGGCTTCCAGCCCGAAAGTCTGTCCGTCAAATATATAATCCGTGCGACCATTATTCATCATGTCCACAAGATATTTTGTGCTGCCACCGATCAAACTTCGTGCCTTTATCCCTTTTTCGATCATTCTTTGGTTGATGAAATCAACAAACGCAAGTGAGGTTCCGCCAGCACCTGCCTGGAAATTTATTCCATCTCTCAAGATGCCTGCTGCTTCCACAAATTTTGCAGCGTATTCAGCGATGAGCAGTCTGTCAGGACTTTTGGTGACTTTTGTTGTTCCTGAAACGATTTTTTCAGGATCACCAATCTCATCCACGACAACAACGAAATCCACATCATTACCCATGATTTCCCACGGATAACAGGGAAAATCCAAAAGCGTATCTGTAACGATAATTGATCTGTCTGCATTTTTGGAATCAGTTTTAGAGAAGGATACTGGACCGAATGGATGCTTTCCTAGAACGCCATTTGCATTGCCCATCATGTCCGAAGCCGAAGCCGCTAATACTGCAATATCAATATGAAGTTCTCCGTCTGACACAGCCCTGTACCTGCCGCCGTGACTTCTGAGATATCCAAGCCCTTTCATTTTTCCGCGGCTGCAAAAATCTCCAAGAGGTCCATTCAAGCTTCCTTCGATATGATGAACTACACCGGATTCAAGATGTTTTATAATAGGTGCATGGCAGGGGAATGCTGCGCTAGGCGCCCACACAAGATCTTTGACACCTAGCTCTGCTGCAATATCAAAAATCCAGTTTGCAACGTAATCTCCATTCCTATAATGATGATGAGTCGAGATCGTCATGCCGTCTTTTAATCCTGATTTTATAAGTGCATCTTTCAATGTGTCGACGATCTTATTGCAATCCTGAGGATAATCTATAATAGTAGGCACTCGTGGGGCAGCTCCTCTGTGAGTAGGAATGTACTTGTTTACTCCCATAAAAGGTATGACCTGTTTTCCGTTGATTATAGTCGGCACAAGGCGACCCGCTGCATTTTTTATAAATTTATCTGCCTTTTTCATTGAATCATACCTCCGATCTTTGCCATTTTCAGAACATGCTGAGCTTGTTTTACCACAGGAGCATCAATCATCTTACTTCCAAGAGAAACCACTCCCTTGCCTTCTTTTTTTGCTGCATTATATGCTTCGACAATTTTCTGGGCTTTCTCTAATTCTTGTTTTGTAGGCAAAAATGCTTTATGAATTACACGTATCTGACGCGGGTGAATACAACCTTTCCCATCAAATCCCATTGCCTTTGCCTGCTTCACATTTTCAAAAAGTCCTTCCATATCATTTACATCAGAAAACACTGTATCGATAGCCTGCACACCCGCAGCTTTTGCTGCATTGACCACCATGCTTTTGGCAAAGAAACATTCAGCTTCAGATTTTGAGCGTGTGACTCCGATGTCTGCAGTATAGTCTTCAAGACCGAGTGTCAAAGCTACAATATTATCTGATGCAGATGCAATTTCATAGGCATGCAAAACACCTTTTGCAGATTCGATGATCGGCATAAGATAGACGGGGCTTTCTGTTTTATTAAGCTCATCAATGCTTTCATTTACATCCAGTACTTGCTGCTTTGATTCGCATTTAGGAATGAGTATGACATGGACATTTTCATTAATAACTTCTTTTATGTCTTCAAATCCCAGAGGAAGCTGATTGATGCGAACCATCTTTTCTGCGCCGTGAAAGTTTATTGTTCTGAGTGCATTGCGTACAAGTATTCTGGCAGAATCCTTTTCATCAGGATGAACCGAATCTTCAAGATCGAGGATGAGCGCATCTGCTCCATGTAAACCGGCATTGAGCATAAGCTTCGGTGAGTTGCCCGGAAGGTAGAGTCGTGATCGACGAAGTGCATCCTTCGATGTTGTATAGGTGCAATGTGACTTAATCTCGGGCAGATAGGAAGTGGTGATCGAAGGATCAGCTTTCTTAAGAGCTGCTTCGATACGAGCTGCGATCACAAAATCAAACGCTCCCTGATCTTCAATTTTCAATTTTGCATTTTTTACACCAAAGAATTTTAACTCATCTTGTGCAAGAGTAATAATATGATCACCAAAAAAATCCTTTACTTTGCTGATAAGTTCGATATGAACTCCTCCGCTGTCGGTGAGTTCGATAGTCACCATGCAGTCCGATCTGATCTTCGGTCCGTAATTTCCTGCTGATGCAATCTTTGCCATACAATCTCCTCTTTAATACATTACGTTTATAAATTTGAATAATTTGTTATGAACCATAGCACTCAACTAATAGGTCAACTTTTTATAATATTCTCTCACTCATATAATGGATAGGAAGTGCCTTTATTGGGTTTCATTGATGAGTATTTTTTTATTCACTTTTGCCTGGATTATCCATAATACGATCATCCATATATTTGCCACGATTATCATATAGCCAAAGAAAATTATGGGTTTGAACAAAATTGCAGAAAGGATCATCACGAATGCCTGTGCTGTTGGCCCAATCCAGAACCAGAGGTGTATGAGAACTTTGTTTTTTTCATAATATATTTTCTGGTCATAGACTTCTTCTTTGCCTAATCGGAAAAGTTGAAGGTGTGAATATCCAAGATAGAGTGCGATCATAACTTTATCGAGGATTTTACCTCTCTCGTGCTTTATAATTTTTAGCTCTTCTTTGAAATGCTTTTTTGCTTCCCACGTTGATTTTATCATGCCAAGACCGTGAGCCATGAATTCAACACGATAATAATCAACGATCATAGAATGAAAAATCCAGCTGACTGCAGATATTGCAAGGAGTGTCCAGTGTGATAGTGCGATCCCAAACGGGACATTGTATCCAGCGTTGGCTAAGCCAATTCCGTACCCTATAAAGACTGCGACACCAACAGAATAATCTGCAACTCCATCTATGATACGCCCAACTGCCGAGCCGCTGTTTTTCAGGCGCGCTATCATGCCGTCAACGCAGTCCAAAACCAGGCAGAAGAAGTGCAAGCTACCGGCAATGATAAAATAGGTTGCAGTTCCTTTTGAAAAAATGAACCCACTGATTATTCCCGTGATGATGGTCATCAACGAAACCTGGTTAGGTGTGATCTTTGTTTTGTAGATCAGTTTGACAAAGATAAAAGCGATGGGTCTGAGAATATAGAGGGTAAGTGTTTCATCAAAAATGATGTGTTTCAATGAGCTTTTGAATTCTTGAAAAACTTTTTTATTATAATCTGTAATAATGTTGCTGCCTTTTACTTTCTTTGCCATTTCAGTTTTATATTTTCCTTTTCATTAACATAATCTCTATCAGTTTTCCACTTTTCAAAGATATTGAAATATGAACAAAGCTGTCTCTATTTATAGGATGATAAGATCGACCTTTATGATCTTCCTGTCCATACATACATAAAAACATTTTTCCACATAATCATATTCAGAAATATAATCTATTTTGTTATCGAATACCTCTTCAGCGATCACATCACCTTTAGCCGCAAGGATGAGCTTCACCACATTCTTGTTTGATAAGATATAATAGTTTTGCTCGAGTCGTCCATCACGTATGTAGTCGATTGGAATCACTTGCGGTGACTGTTTATTATATTTCTCATGAGTTGCAGGTTTTGCTTTTTGCCATTCGATCTTTCCGTGCGCTTTATCAAGAAGAGAGTGGTTTCCGCGGCCATCGATGATGAGGAGTTTTTCATCGCGAAGCGATTCCACGTTTTTGATATCACCGTCAAATGCGACTTTCCATCTCAATTGGAATGTATTCTTTTTTACGCAAGTCAATTCATTTCCCGTGATGATATAGATATTTTCAGCATCAATGAAGGGGGGCATAGTGATTTCAACCGGGCTGACCCACTGCCAGTCCTTCACCTCGAAGCCGGGATAGGGCATATTTTGCAAAAGTGACCTGTAGTCGATAAAACTTTTCTTTTTTTCGCTTATAAATTCTTTACCACTGCTTAAAAATCCCTGTCCCCATTTGCGCCCGAAGACTACATATGCGGTTGCGACAATAATAACAATGAGCATTACCCTTCCGGTAGTTTTTGCATTAATGCGGAATTTTCTGCGTGGTCTGTAATGAGAATGCCTCTCGGCAGCGACGATATGTACTATAGGTTCTGCACTTTCCGAAAATAGAGTATCAAAGGTCTTGAGAAATTCTATTTTATTTTCTTGTGAAATATCAAATTTTTTTGCAAAAAGGAAAGGCAGGATGAGAATATCAGTATCGTGTTTAAGGTCAAGAGTGAGTACTTTTATCTGAAGCTCGCCTTCTTTTATGCCGAGTATTGGCACGTGAAATGATTCCTCAAAGTTTTTATGAATATCCAATCCAATTGGCGTAAGCTTTTCATCGTACGCGTAGATTATTAAACGCCCTGTCTGGACAAAATATGCTACACCGTTTTTTATCACGCAGATGACTGCCGACATCTCAAACTTACATTCCTCACGATTGAAAAAAGCAGTAAGATGCCAGTTCATTTCCTGGATAGTGTTTTGCAGTCTTGTTTTTACATCATAAGATTTCTGATAAAAATTTTCCTTGAACACATTGAGAAGCACGCCGATTGCTTTTTCGGCTTTCTCGCTTTTCTCATAGGAATTGAGGATGAGCGTTACTTTTTCCTGCGACTTTTCATAAAAATCTGTGTATATATAGTTGCCGTCTTTGATTGAATATTTTGTCTGGATCGTGAAGTGCTTCTTGGTCATTTTTTCAGTAATCTAAGGACTGCCTTAAATAATATTTTGTTACTCATGAGCATGTTCGTATAGGACGCATTTGCCATGGGGCAGTAGCATTTTTCTTTGCGGATCGCTTTGCGTTCTGTTTTCAGCAGCTCACTCTTTTTCCAGAGTTTTTTGAAATTATAATGATATTTTTTCACATTTCCCACAACAATCGACTTGATACAGCAGGGCCACACATCGCCATTTGGAACAATCTGAGCAGAGAGAATTCCTGCATAACAGGGAAGTACACGACGTTGATCTTTAAGTATCTTTTTTACCATTTTGTAGTATTCGATGCGGAAGGTTTGTGTGATCTTATTCATGCCTTTAAAGGGAGTGTTCCTGATTTTATGAAGGAGAAAATCCACTGCTTGTGAATAGTCCATGATACGCGGGGTGATATCCTCATTCATGGTATCGAGCTCGACCCTGTTTTCTGCGATCTCTGTAATGTAGGAGTCCGGATGTAAGTCCATGAGCCCTCCTGCAATTTCCCGGAAACGCGCCACATTGAACTTTGATATTACAGTATGAATTCCCACATTCACATTGCACAAATTGATCTTTTTAATGCCCTCAAAGGTTTTTAATGCTTTTTTATACGCATCGGGAACACCTCTTATTGCGGAATCACGTTCTTCAAGATCGTCTATCGATACGTTGATCACGATATTGCTTTTCGGACAGTTCTCTGCAATAGTTCGTACGCGATTCGGGATTTCTTTGAAAAGCAATCCATTTGTGGGAATGTTTATGATGCTCGGTTTGCATCTTTTGTAGATAACATTAATGATCTCTTCGAGGTCTCTTCTAAGGAAAGGTTCGCCGCCACTGATAGTTATCCAGTATGCACTTTTGCCGATAGAGCGGAAAATTTTATCATATTCATCGACAGAGAGTTCTTCAGTTTTAATCTTGTAAATATTACAGGTTTTACAACGGGAATTGCAGCGATAGGTCACGCTCACCGTGTAGTTTACCGGCAGCATGATCTTTTCGTACAACTGCCTGGATATTCTTAAAAAAATAAGTTTAAGGAGAAGTTTTATGCTTTTCATGCTATGATTTGCTTAAATCTTTTGTAGATTCTGAAATTTCCCATTTGTATGGAATTTTCTTTAATATTTTGTAATCATACCAGCCGAGGAAACGCCCCCAAATTTCGAGGAATATTGTAAAGATGATTTTCAAATCCTTGATAGGATTGAGGGACAATTCCTTCATGGTCAAACCGATGATCAAGCCGGAGTTTTGGGTCACAACTGTATAGTCCTGGTTTTCCTGCAACCATAAATGACCCGTATAAATTCTCCTGCGCTGTTTGATGAAATCGGACACATTTTCCGGTCCCTTGTTATGCACAATCGCATCCGGTATGTATTTCAACTTCAATCCATTATGCGTGATGATGGATTCGATACTTGCTTCATCAACCGGACTGTGTTCGGGGATTTCTTTCACGATATTTCTGAACGATGCCATCTCGCCGAGTTTGGGGGAGATCATTGCCATTTTATGGTGAAGGCGCCACATCATGCACACGGCAAAGCCGATAAAGCTCTTTGGATTATTAATTGGTTCAGGACGACCACCCGTCATGCCGATGGTTTCGTCATAAAAGGGAGCTGCAAGTTTTTCTATGGTGTTTTTTGCCGGGATCGTATCTGCACTTTCTATGATAAGTATGTCTCCAGTTGCTGCTTTCAAAAAAAGGTTGATCGCCGAAGATTTGCCCTTCCGCTCATCCTGTACAATGAGTTTTATACGCGAATCTTTCTTTTCATACTCACGCACGATCTCATCTGTTTTATCGGTCGAAGCGCTTGAGACAACGATTATCTCTCTCAACTCAACAGTTTTGAAAACCTGCTCTTTCACTGCCTTGAGAAGCTGTCCAATATTTTTTTCTTCATTATAAGCAAAAATGCCGAGACTTAAGTTAATCATTATTTTTTTCCCTGTGCATGACTGCATCGAGGATGCCGTTCACGAATTTTTTTGATCTCAGTCCCGAGAAATCTTGAGTAAGCTCAACTGCTTCATTGATCGCGACCTTTCTTGGAACATCAGTATATTCGATCTCCATGACTGCAAGCCGGAGAATACTTTTTTCAATTATATTGATCCTTTCAAAAGACCATTTTTTTGAAAACTGTTTTATAAGTTCGTCAATATCCTGAAGATGCAAATAGGTATTTTTTACAAGATCGATACAGAAATCTTTTTCTTCAAGCGTAAAAGTAACCTCATTCACGGATATAGCTTGGTTAAATTTCTGTTCTAATAACTGCTCGAAAGCGGACTGGGCTTCAGGTATCTCCTCAAAGTAAAGTCCGTAAAGCATCTGCACTGCGATTTCTCTTGCTTCTCGTCGTTTCATGTCTCACCTTATTAAATAAGAGGAAGTCCCTGTCAAGGAGATATGTTGTCAATAAAAAATACTCTTAGAAGTATGTTTTTTACTTATTTTTGATTCCAATTAAATTTGACATAAAAATACCTGACCACAAGACTCAAACGTCTATGAAAAAAGAACAGCAAGAAGGAAAAGATGCAAAAGATTTACGTGTTCGACACGAATGTTATAATTCACGACCCCTCTGCCATTTATGCATACCCAAAAGATAAGATCGTTATTCCCATAACAGTTATTGAAGAGATGGATCAATTTAAAAAAGGACTTGATGAGAAAAGCAGAAATGCCCGGCAATTCAGCAGAATACTAGATAGTCTGCGAAAACAGGGTTCACTTGCAAAAGGTGTGAAGCTCAAAAACGGCGGCACACTCCAGGTCTCTCTCGCGCATAAAGTTGATGGGGATATGAACGATATTCTTATCAGCGATGTGAATGATAACCTTATTCTCGGCACTGCTTACAGGTTTAAAAAAGATAATCCAAATCAAGAAGTGATCATGGTTTCCAAGGATGCAAATGTGCGTATCAAAGCAGATGCTATCGGATTGAAAGCAATAAATTATGAAACAGAAGCCATCAATTTTGAGGAGCTGTACACCGGTGTGCTGAAAAAAGAAGTAAGTGGTGCAGAAGTTGAAAATTTCAAGAAACAAACTGAAGTGAAAAATACTTTTGGATTGAGCTGTTATAATCAATTCTTACTACTCTATGAAAAGGATAAATTCAAGCATAATGTGATCGCAAAATATCATAAGGATGAAGATGTAGTTCGTCCATTGAGTTTTTATAAGGGTGAGCCGATCTGGGGTGTGAAAGCCCTCAATCCAGAGCAGGAAGCTGCTTTTGATATCCTTCTTGATGATTCTATACAAATAGTCTCGCTTATCGGTATTGCAGGAACAGGCAAGACTCTTCTTGCACTTGCTGCTGGTCTGCAGAAAACTATTCAGGAAGAGAAATATACAAAACTCATTGTAACCCGACCGATATTTCCACTCGGCAAAGATATTGGGTATCTACCTGGTTCAAAAAAGGAAAAATACAATCCATGGATGCAGCCGATCTATGATAATATGGAAATTTTACTCCAGAGCAGGGAAGCGGAAGATGAAAAAAATGAAAAGGGTAAATACGGAAGGAAAAGAACTACTTCTCTTGATGAATTTCTTGAGTATGGATTTATTGAGCTCGAACCCCTGACTTACATTCGCGGACGAAGTTTGCCCGACCAGTTCATGATCGTGGATGAAGCGCAGAACCTTACCCCTCACGAGATGAAAACAATCATTACACGCGCTGGAGACCGCACAAAAGTGGTGCTCACCGGTGACCCTTATCAGATAGATATTCCATACCTGGATTCGGAAAGTAATGGCTTGAGCATAGTTGTGGACAAATTCAAAGATGAAAGACTCTCCGGTCATGTAACTCTGGTAAAAGGTGAGCGTTCAGTGCTCGCCGACATGGCAGCAAAATATTTATAGAAAAGGATATTTTATGACACGAGAAGAAGCATTAGCATTATTAAAGCAGCATTTAAAAAACAGAAATTTGCAAAAGCATTGTCTGGCAGTGGAAGCTGC
>Ga0207996_1001498_pt1 | contig 16011 bp, 13 predicted proteins | sample AntAceMetag02UKG_FD_184773 | JGI IMG/M metagenome (GOLD analysis project Ga0207996, IMG submission 184773) | Saline lake microbial communities from Ace Lake, Antarctica - Antarctic Ace Lake Metagenome 02UKG (SPAdes) (version 2) | ecosystem: Environmental > Aquatic > Non-marine Saline and... | reverse complement strand
GCGCAAAAGAGACCGCATAATCCTCATCTTCTTTTCTCATAGACAGGGTAGGCATGACAATGACCTCATGGGAATTGACAGCACCGGTCTGATGGGCCTTTGCCCCTCTCACGACAATCCCATCCTTCCTCTCTTCAATTACGCGCAGGAAATGATCCGGGTCCGGCTGCTTGTGGGGAGGAAGACCCCTATCGCCCTTGGGATCGGTCATGGCCCCGTCACAGGTCAGGTCATTTTCCTGGACGTACTCAAGATATTTCAAGAACCGCTTGTAGTACCCGGTAGAGTATTTTGCATCGATATCAAAGGTTACGATGGACAAGGCATTCAACGCGTCCATTCCCACACATCGCTGAAAACAGCATCCGGTTTCACGCCCTAACAATCTCCCCATCTTACTCTTTTTCAGTAGATCTCCCGTGCCCTGATGGATGTGGGTGAAGCGGTTGATCTTTTTGCCGCTGATATGAGAAACAACGGTCATGATGTCTTCGTATTCGGACCGGTGAGCGAACTCATATGTCTTGGCAACCGCCTTCATTGATGGACGAATAATAGGATTGCCAACCACATCTTCTACGCGTTCCCCAAACATATAGACAACTAAGTTCAATTTCCCGAGGCTTTCCTCATATTGTTCCGCTGTCATCATAGCCATTGGAAGTCTCCTGAACTGGTTAAACCTTATCACTGTTGCTTAACAAGAAGAATCGGAATCTGTAAACTGCGATCGCGGAAGGACGTCCCTGACGGGATCCTATTCCCCAATTCCATATTTCCTCGTCATTTCCTCATTGAAATCAGCCTTTCTCGTCCCACAACGTTCTCGTGGACACAATTGACAATTATGGAAAGTAATATTTGTTGCAAAGTAGATACCAGAGACCGATTTTCTTGGAATCATAATTAAGGTATCGTTTAGCTCTACGCCAATTGAATTCTCCACCCCGTCCAAAACCAAAAATAGCGAGCTCTGCTCCTCAATCCCCCAATCCTTTAGGGAGCCGGGGCTCATATAAGACAAGCCCTCAAGCGAAAATCTGAATCGCAGCTTAGCCTCAAGATACCTCCGAGTTTCGACCAACGCAATATTTCCTATCGTATCCAGATAGTACTTTTCAAGCAAATCCTGCGACAAACTGATCCTTTCCTCCAAATCGCTGCCTATGGTTACTACGTATGGAAAAATACGTTCAACACCATCAAGGTTTTTGCGTAAAACCCGGCTCCTAAAGTAGACGCCGTCGACAATAACACCATCCTCATCTTTTTCACTTACGTACCTAACCCTGTAGGCCGCCTTCGGAAGAATAAGTGGCTTCACAGTCTCTAAGAGTGTTTGAAACTGCGCCCAATCCCCAGCGCCTTTGATAAGAAGTTTTTTTCCAATTTTTTCGGGATTTAGATTTATGCTTATATGATCAAATATTTCCATCAGCTGATAATTTTGCGTTTAGAAGAACAGGTTCCAGACTCCATTTGTGTGACAAAACATATCAGATTTAGTTCTATAACAGAATCGCCCCAAACGGTCAAAGAATCTCAAGACAAAACCCATCAAGGAATGTAAAAAGCGGTTGCGTGCAAGTTTTCAGGACCGCGTCCAGGAAAATAAGTAGAACCGATAAAGGCTTCGTGAAAATCCTGCTGGCTGGAAAGTTCTACATGCTCGACAGTCTGGGCAAGTTCAATGGCGTGTTTTCGGGCAGAAACTGAGGCGAGAGCCATTCGCGCACCCTCACCTGCAGCATTGCCTACTGGATGTATCCGATCTATGGGCACATTCGGAAACAGCCCAATACTCACTGCGCTTTCCCTCGTTATGTAATTACCGAAAGCCCCTGCCAGAAAAACCCGATCAATTTGGCTGCCTTTGACTCCCAATTTTGCCAATAGTACCTTGATACCTGCGCAAATAGCACCTTTCGCTAACTGGAGTTCCCGAATATCCAACTGGGTTATACGTACCGCCCTGTTGATCGCGCTGGAATTTTCATCTGATAAAATAAATTCCTTACCATTATCTCCGTCTCGAATGCAATTCAAAACCTTTCGGTTCACCCGGCCTTCGAGAATCCCTCGATCAACAATTCGTCCATTGCTATCCAATATGCCTAAACGGAGCATTTCAGCTGCCGCATCTATGAGACCTGATCCGCATATGCCCACTGGGCGAACACCCCCTATAACATCCAAACAAATATCCTCAGAGATGCGGATGCCTTCAATGGCTCCCTCCACTGCTCTCATCCCACAGGTTATGCGAGCGCCTTCAAAAGCTGGGCCAGCCGCAGTGGAGCATGCTAATATCCTTCCTTTTCCTGATAACACTATCTCACCGTTTGTGCCTATATCAACAAGCAACGTAATCCCTGTATTTTTGTCAATGTGTGTGGCAAGCATTGCAGCAACAATGTCAGCACCGAGGAACCCTGCAATAGTAGGGAGTGTATAGATAATACCGTTGGAATGGATATCGAATTCCAAATGCACATTTGAGATATTTAATGGCTGCCGAAATACAGGAACAAAAGGAGATCTCGCAATAGATTCACTATCTAGGCCCAACATTAGATGTATTATTGTGGTATTGCCTACCGTTACCACCTCATAGACTCGGTCCTTTGAGACCCCTGACTCTCTCAATAAACGGAATATGATGTCATTCATCGCCGCCATAACCCTTTTTTGCAAAAGAGCCCGGCCGTCTTTGTTCTCAATAGTGTAGTTGATTCTGGAAATGACGTCTGCGCCAAATACTCGTTGATAATTGGTTGTATCGCTTGTAGCCACAACCTCACCAGAATTAAGATCTACAAGAAAACCTGCCACGGTCGTCGTGCCAACATCAAAAGCAATTCCGTATTTGTCAGCCGTTGTATCCCCTGGTTCAACGGCAAGAAGGCCCCCGCCATATAGTACCCCAGTTACCTTGTAATCTGACCGTCGGAGAACCTCCGGCAATTCTGAAAGCACCCACAAGTCGGTATTTATTTCCCCTATTTCTGATAACTCACGGGCAACTCTTTCTAAGTCTGAAACCTGATCTTCCAGGGATGGGGGCGAAATGATCAAATATCTTTTTTCCAGATCGGATTCGACGTTTAGGGTTTTATAACCATCTCTGTCATCGCCCTTTGCGTGTTTGGCAATTTCCCTTGCCTCTATTTCAATTGTAACATCTTCAATAAGTCTCCTTTGGCAGGCCAAAGTTATTCCAGCAGCAAGTTCTTCTGGGGCAAGGTGTTTTCTTTCCGACGGAGAAGCATATCTTTCCTCACCTCCATGCACTTTCAACCTACATTTCCCGCACAAACCCTTGCCGCCACAGTCCCCCCGGACTTGAAGTCCTGCCGAAACGGCCGCTTCAAGTATGCTGATACCTGGCGATATCTCTATTTGCTTAGATGAAGGAAGAAAAGTCACCTTTATTTTCTTTGTATGGTTCTCAGAAATTGGCATTCTGCTATTACCTTTTGATGTTGCTTCTTATTTGATATTCTCTTGAGGGGATTTATGATTACTTGGAGGTCATTTCGTTACAAATTATAGAAGAGATGCCAATAAATGGTGTTGCCTATAGTAAGTTAAAAACCGATCGCCATATTTGTCTTTACCGGTCAGAAAAGTCGAGGATAACAGCGTATACATGAGGCTGCTATTCGTGGGATCCACGATGGCTGCAGACAAACCTGCTTCAATACACATGGCGAGAAAGGAATTAGTTAATGTCTGTCTCTCTGGCATACCAAAACTGACATTGCTTACGCCTATGGTAGTAGATAACTGCAAATCTTTCGTGACGATACGAATAACCTCTAAGGTAACGAGCGCTGATGCAGGATCCGCGCTGGAGGCCATAGCTAAACAGTCAATGACGACATCTTCCCGCGGAATTCCCAATGCTTCTGCGCGAGCCACTATTTTATTGGCTATCTTGATACGCTTTGAGGTTTCGCTCGGGATGCCGTTATCGTCAACAGTCAATCCGATAATGGCTGCATTATAATCCCTTGCTAAAGGGAGTATTGAGCCTAAAGATTTTTCTTCACCAGTTACAGAATTGATCAACGGCTTATGAGGGTATACAGTTAACGCAGCTTTAATAGCTTTTTCATTTGCGGAATCAATACAAAGCGGCAACCCCGTAGCTTCTAAAATCTTTTTGACTGCGAGTGGCAACAATATCTCTTCCTTTACATCCGTTGCGCCTACGTTAACATCCAAAATATCAGCTCCAGCAGCCTTCTGGCTGACGGCTTCCTTTTCCACAATATCAAGGTTGCCAGATGTTAGCTGTGAAGCCAATTTTTTACGCCCAGTTGGATTGATGCGCTCCCCAATTATTACAGCAGGTAGTCCTGGACCAAATGTAACTTCACAATCCTTTCCGGTAATTACCGTCGGCACTGATTATTATCTCCTTTGTTTCTTTCTATTGTCCATATCTTTCACGAAGCACACTTTTTAGTATTTTGCCGGTTCCACCTAATGGCATTTCATCCACGATCTCCAACTCTTTCAAAGCCTTAAAATGAGCCAAATTGTTCTTTGTAAAATTTATGATTTCTTCGGCAGTGAGATTTGAATCAGGTTTAATTCGAACAATGCCCTTTGGTATTTCTCCCCACCGAGCATCCTTCTTGGCAATGACTGCACACTCCACGATATCCGGATGAGAATAAAGCACCTGTTCTATTTCCAGTGATGAGATATTTTCTCCTCCGCTGATTATGATATCCTTCATCCTATCACGGATATAGAGCGAATTATCGGGTCCCAAGGAGGCGAGATCTCCTGTGTGGAACCAACCACCCTCAAACACCCTTTTGGTTTCTTGTTCTTTATTTAAGTAGCCTTTCATGACCATATCGCCTCTTACCACAAGTTCTCCGATTGCCTTTCCATCTCTAGGTAGGTCGTTCCCTTCGTCATCAATAATTTTCCACTCCAGGCCCACCACAGGAAATCCCCAGGTATCATGAGCACGTCGGCGGATTTCCTCGGAGTCAAGGTCTGGAGGCATTTCCGGAATGGCCAGAAAGGGAGATGTTTCGGTTAGACCAAAACCATTGTGAGCCCTGCATTGTGGACCAAAAGCCTTCTCAGCCCTCTCAAGCATACCACTTGGAGGAGGTGCACCGCTGCTTGTCACATCCCTTAAACTTGAAAGATCATAGGATGACAGATCCGGGTGATCAATAATAGAAAGTAGCATTGTTGGAACAGTGAAAAAATGCGTTACTTTTTCTTTTTCAATCAACTCGAGCGCCCTGACAGGGTCGAATCTTTTGAGCATCACATGAGTGCCTCCTCTTGCAGTTAAAAAATGAGGCGTTCCCCATCCATTTACATGGAATAGGGGAATCATATGCATTTGAACGGTTGTTTCATAAAATCTGTAACCCGCCATCACCGAAAGGGCGTGAAGGAAGAGATTCCGATGAGTCAACATGGCCCCTTTAGGAGGCCCGGTAGTTCCACTTGTATAAAAAAGGACATTAATGTCGTCTTCATGAAAGGGATATTCTCCGAGAACACGCCTTGGCTCAGGCGAGGCGCTCTCCAACAGTGAATCATATTCACCATCTATCCAATCAGGGGCGTTCTCCATCGGTTCCAAAAGGCAAAAATGCTTCACTGAGGGAATATCATTCAGTATAGGCTTCAATTTATCTAAGAAATCGGGGTGAACAAAAACAATTGGAGGTTGGGCATCATTGATTATATATTGAAAATCCTTGGAAACAAATCTGATGTTCAATGGTAATAGGACGCCTCCCATTCTTGGGATTCCAAAAAAACATTCCAGAAGACGGTGACAATTGTATCCCAAATAGGCTACTCTTTCATGGTGCTTAACTCCCATATCCTCCATCTTGTTAGCTAAACGCTGTGCGCGTTTTCCAAATTCCTCGTAAGTCCATTTTTTCCCCTCGCAAATCACCAGAGGCTTGTTGCCCCAAATTTTGATTGATGCTTCCAAGAATCGATCCGGAGTTAAAGTTATGTTCATATTTTCCACCTCCTACCCGATGGTAATTATCTCATTCTCTGCAACCTAAACCTTGAATACTGGTATAGCCGTTTTTGTACCCCATCAACTAAAAAAGGTGTGACAATCAGAGAAGAAACGGTTAAAATAGCACCTTTGAAATCAGAACTGGTCCCTCCTAACAAGATTTCATCTCAAGGAAGCCAAATTAACGTTTACGAATTACTTATCTGTTATAGGGTAACGACCGAACTCATGCGCCGCGTCAAACATAGCAATGATGTTTTTTGGCGGCGTATCCGGCTCAATATTGTGGCTGGTCGCAAACAGAAAGCCCCCATTTGGCCCTAGCGTATTTATTAAGTCTTTGACCCCCTGGCGAATCTCCTCAACGGTTCCAAAAGGTAACAGCCTTTGAATATCTACACCTCCGTAAAAGGTCAGGCTGTCCCCATATTCTTTCTTGAGACGCCATGCTTCCATATTTTTTGCCCTTGTTTGGACCGGGTTAAGAATTTCATAGCCGACTTCAATGAAACCAGGAAGGAGATCATGGCACGATCCACAGCAGTGAATAGAAAATTTAGCCTTGGTTAGTTTTTTTGCAATATCAGTCAGTTGCTTCTCATAGGGAAGGATCCATTTTCGGTAATGGTCCAAAGAAACCATCGGCCCTGTCTGCATTGCTATATCATCATAAAAACATAGCACATCCAGGTATTCACCCACCTCATCCAGCCATCGTTCTAAGATAACAGCGCTGTAATCTATTATCTTTTGCGCTAAGTACCTATACAAATCCGGTTGATCATAAGGATCTATCATCCATTGATCCATACCTCGCAACCATGGATAGACGAAGAAAGGGGCACTTGCATAAGAGGCTTCGCCGAGTACAATCTTCCCGCTGTCATACAGCTTTTGGGCTCTTTCTTTTGCTCCATAATAGTAGGCCGAATCATCAGGATTTGGCCAAATAGGATGTTCTTCAATTTCCTTTATTGTTTTTGCATGACGCAATGGTGCAATCTGGTCTGGAAAAACCCTATAACCGCCCACCTCTTTCATCCGGAAACCCCACATCGCATCTTCTATTAGTCCTTCTTCCAAATGTCTGCGGTGTGGGCCTCCCAAAGCAAGGAGTTCAACATCGCTATGTAGTCTTTCCCTAAGAATCGGGTGAAGATTTACTGTACCAAAGTCACCAACAGGCCGTTTGTAATCAGGTACGCCCAACTCTTGACATAATGCACCGTAGTGCTGCGGTACGATGCTGCTATTCGTACCTCCCCAAAAAATGGGAATCCATTCTCCTTCTTCGTGGTTGACCACTTTCCAATAATTCTCACGTGGTGTCATCGACATCAGTGTCACCTCATTTTATCTATTTTGTATCAATATAAAATCCAATATTTTTTTAATTAAGTAACTCTCTGGCTTTCATCAAAGCTTGCCTAGCATCTTTTCCGTACGCATCCGCACCAATCTTGTCAGCATATTCTTGATCAAGCGGTGCTCCACCAACCATAATCTTGACATCTTTTAAATCAGAATCACTTCGCAATGCCTCTATTACCTTTTCCATCTCAACCATCGTCACTGTTAGCAAGGCAGACATCCCTAACAGCAAAGCTTTCTCACTTCGCACAGCTTCGACAAATCTTTCCACAGGCACATCTACGCCAATATCAACAACTTTAAAACCTGCGCTTTCCAATGTGCTAATAACAATATTTTTACCCAAATCGTGGATATCCCCGGCGACAGTGCCTACCACGATAACGCCTTTGTCGCTACTTTGATTGCTCTTTAAAAGCGGCTTTACAAGCGAAGAGCAGGCATCTACAATATGACCGGCACGAATCAAATCGGGCAAGAAATAGTACCCCTTCTCAAATCTCTCTCCGACTAAGTCCATCCCCTGCATGATACCATTCTGAATAATCTTAAAAGGATCAACACCTTCGCCAATGAGGTTTTCAACTTCCTGCGTAGCTTTTTCCCTATCCAAATCAGATAAGGCCTTAACAATTTTGCTAAACATAGGTTTACCCTCCGATATGCGCTTGAGCGAACGTTTAAAACACTTTTATTTATGGTCAATACTTATATCCACCTACAAAGGGGTTTGCGTTTAAAATATTTTCAAGTCTCTTTGCCCTAAAAAGTTGGGGTTTCAGGAATTTAGGCCTTGGTTAAATAAATACAAAAATGGATCTGCCAAACTTAAAATTGAAAGATTAGAATAAAGAGTGCGTCTTTAATTCCGTATTTCTCAAATCCGCTTTGTCCAGATTAGGCATTTGCAACCAGCCTTTCGGGCAGTCCCGACAACTGGTTTACACGCCCAAATATCGTTTCATTACATCCGGCTTTCCCTTTAACTCTTCGCTAGTCCCTTCCCAGGAAACCTCTCCTTTTTCCATGAGATACGTTCTGTCGGAAAACGTTAGAGCGAATGCTGAGTTCTGCTCTGTAAGAAGTGTGGTCACCCCTCTTTGCTTGAGTACCCTCATGAACTCGGCCAAGCTTTTCACGATTACAGGAGCAAGCCCCTCCGAAGGCTCATCGAGGAGTAGCACTTCAGGATTACCCATGAGCGCCCTGGCAATGGCCAGCATCTGTTGCTCTCCACCGCTAAGCGTACCACCCTCTTGGGACGCCCGAGCCCTCAGCATTGGGAAAACGTTATAAACAGCTTCCAGCGTCCACTGTCCCGTCAGCCTGATAGCTAACTCCAAATTCTCTCTCACGGTAAGGTCAGGAATTATCAGCCTATCCTCGGGCACAAATCCAATACCCAAGCGGGCGATCCGAAATGTGTGTTTTCCTCTAATCTGGTTACCTGAAAAGGTAATATTTCCCGAGCGTGGGGGAGTAAGACCGATGATGCTCCTCAAAGTTGTGGTTTTGCCTACTCCATTTCTCCCCAGCAGGCAGACTATCTCCTTTCTTTCAAGGTTCAGGGATAAGTCAAAAAGGATATGACTCATTCCATAAAACGTGTTTATCCTGTCTACTTCTAGTAGCACTATAACTCCTCACCAAGATAGATTCGTTGCACTTGATCATCAGCTCTGATTTCTTCGGGCGTGCCTGTAGCAATTATTCGGCCTAGATGCATTACCCGTATCTTTTGCGAGATCCCAAAAACCACGCTCATATCGTGCTCAACGAAAAGAGCAGTCAAGCCTTGATTTTGAACTACTCTATTAATAAGAGTAGCGATTCCCGCTGTCTCTTCAGGGCTCATCCCGGCAGTCGGTTCATCAAGCAATAATAGCATGGGCTGCAAAGCCAACGCTATACCGATTTCCAAGCGTTTCTGGTCACCATAAGCAAGCAGTTCTGCAGGCATTGACCTTTTATCATCGAGATCCACCGTCTCTAATACCTGAATGGTCTCTTTTTTTACCATATTCTTAGCAGGTGAGAATATATTGACGAATTTCCCTTTCCGCGACAGCACTGCGGCCTGTACATTGTCAAATACGCTTAGTCTGGGAAAGATATTTATGTGCTGAAAAGATCTTCCGATTCCCATCCGACATATCTCGTAGGGCGGTAACCGGGTAATATCCTTGCCATTGAAAATAACCTTTCCCGAATCAGGCAGGAGATGACCGGTGAGCAAATTGAAAAGGGTTGTTTTGCCAGCTCCGTTAGGGCCAATAATAGAGCTAAGCTCCCCTTTTTCAATCTCAAAGGTAACATTGTCTATGGCTATCAGGCCGCCAAAGGTTTTAATAAGTCCCTGAGTGCCAAGCATATCAGCATCCCTAATGCCTTCCATCTGATAATTTTTCTGAGAAAACCCCCGCGATACCGCCGCGGAAGAACAATACCAACAATACCACAATTATACCAAGGACCAAGGACGAATATTCCGTACAATTTGTGACGACTCTATCCAGCAAGATAAACGCAATTGATCCGATAAACGGCCCGAAGAAATGAAACATACCGCCGAGCAGGCAAGCAATGATTATATGGATGGATTCCGTCCAGTTGGCAATCGGTGGAAATACATTGTGGTTGAAGCCACATAGTAAAGATCCAGCTACTCCTAAAAAGAATCCTTGAATGGTAAAAATAATAAGCTGATATTTTCTGACATTGATGCCGATGAATTCTGCCCTGCCTCGGTTTTCACGGATGACTTGCAAAGCTTTCCCGAAGGGAGAATTTACGATTAGCCACATCACTAAAAGAGATACAATGGTGCAAGCTAAGGCAAAGTAGTAATAGTTTTCTATAGAGAAAAGGAACTCTGGTACAAGGATCTCTACGATACCATCGTCACCCCCAGTCAATCCGTACCATTTGAAAAATATAGTGTGGATTAGCTGAGAAAATGCGAGTGTCAATAAAGCAAAATAGACGGCAGTGCGGCGAACACAAAACCAGCCGATGACAAGACTAACTGCTGTCGCCGCCACCGGCCCGGCGATAAAGGCGAGTCCGAAAGGTGCACCGACTTTTACAATCAACACGGCCATGGAATAAGCTCCCACGGCGTATAGGCCAGCAGGACCAAACGAGATCATACCTGTATAGCCTATGAGCAAATTAAGACCTGAAGCCGCTACAGTCAGAATTAACACCTCACACAGAAGGCTTACCCAGCTCGTGTCAACAAAGGCTGGTATTGCAGCCAGGAGGGCAACGGCTGTAGCCACCCAGAGCCACCTGTAGCTCTCAAACCCGTGCAGAAAGCCGGTTAGCGAACTTATTTTTAGTTGCTCCTTGTTAGTCATATTCACGTTTTCCCATGAGTCCATAGGGGCGAACAATTAGAACTGCCGCCATCAATATGAAGCCAAATGCTATAGCCAGCTGAGGCAAAAAAATTATGCCGAATGAGTCCAGCAATCCAAGGATTAGAGCTCCAATAAAGGCCCCGCCTAAGCTACCCAGCCCACCTATGACTACAACAATGAAACTCTGAATAATCACCGTTATATCCATTCCAAGCGTAACAGTAACCAACGGGGTAGCTAGTGCCCCCCCCAGTCCACCCAGCCAGCAACCCAACATGAATACCACAGTGTAAATCCCCGGAACATTCTCACCCAAAACGCTCATGATTTCACGATTGTATGTAACGCCACGGATTACCTTGCCCAATTTAGTGTAGTGTAGCAGGGCCTGCAGGCCAAAGAAAATGGATACACCCGCCATCACAAGAAACAGATTATACAACGGGAAGGTTCCGCCAGCCACCTTAATGGCTCCCTTTAAGGGCCAAGGGTAATTTATTGAATGAAATCCGTCTCCCCACAGTAGCCTGACTAGATCACTAATGATAAGAATTAAGCCAAAAGTGATAATAAACTGATACATGAAATGCCAACCATAAATCCGGCGCAGCAACACGACCTCCACTAATCCCCCAAACAATGCCACTAAAATTGGTCCTATGAGGACTGCCCACCAAAACATGCCGGGTATCTGTTCAAAGCTTGAGGTTAACCAGACACACAGATATGCTCCTAACATGTAAATGGCACCGTGTGCCAGGTTGAGTACTCTAAGGGTTCCAAAGATAAGGGATAGGCCCACAGCAATGAGGTAAATCAGCATCCCACCGCTTAGACCACTTAATAACTGCATCAACAGCGCCTGAAGAGTCATGTTGTTTCAAATACCCCGCTAATCGTTTTTAAACACGATCTTTTCTGACGAACACAGCCTATTTCCTAAGCTATGCCGTGTCCGTCAGAATTCGTCAGTTTTGGGCCATATAGCAGGAAGAGGGCACTCTATTTTCCTTTCCTGAGCTGCTCAATATACTCAGTGCTATGATAGGCTTTTTCTATAGGCTCGGGGTACCAGACATCCACGATATGTGGCCATGGGTAATCAGGTGTAAATGCCATTGTGCCAGCAAAAGGAGGCCATAGCGCTTGGTGATCGATAGCCCGAATCTTGACCTTCCCTATCGGGGAATCAATCTCCCTGCCCGCCAGGTAGTCGATAATTTTTTCTGTATCTACCGCTCCTACTGCCTCTATCGCTTCCTTAAGAGCATGGACCGTGGTGTATCCCAGACACGACTCGTAGGAAGCATAATTCGTCCCCGCCTTGTCCATGAAGCGAGCTGCCACCTCTTTGGCCTTTGGGTTGCTTATCGCCCAATAGGGAAACTCATCGCTGAGGATTTCTCCTATAGGAGCGGGGGCTCCCTTTTTCATGTTACAAACAGTCTCTGTGCCCCCACAGGAGGCTCCGACAACATGAAACTTTTTATAAACGCCGGCAGGAACTGCCTGCTTCACAAAAGTCAGGTAATCTCCTCCATAAAGAGAGTGAAACAGTATTTGTGCGTCTGATGACATGAGCTTTGAAATATATGGAGTGAAATCAGCTGTTCCCAATTTCGGCCAGCCCGAATAAACAACCTCGATTCCCGGAACACATTTCCCATATTCTTCCTTGAAATACTTAGCGCACGCATGCCCGTAACCATAGTCCGGGTTGATCATCACTATCTTTTTGTTTTTATCACCCCATTTTTTTGCAGCGAGCTGTGCAACTGACGAAACACGGCTGAATTCATCGGCCCCGATTCGGAAAACATAGCGATGTCCTTTGTCTTCGGTTATTTTAGTGGATCGAGAACCAGTGACGACGTAAATAACCTTCGCCTGTTTTGCGAATCCGGATATAGCTAAGGCGACGCCACTACTGATGTTCCCCATCAGGAAGTCAACCTTCTTGCTTATTACCAGGTCCTTTGCCTCTCTTAAGCCGACACTGGGGGATATTTTGGTATCTTTGTTGATAACTTTGAAGGGTCTCCCCAGAACGCCGCCGGCCTGGTTTATTTCTTCGATAGCCACGTCAATTCCGGTTGCGCAGGCTGTTCCGAACATAGCAAATGGCCCCGTAAACGGATGTAAGTGGCCAATAAGGATCGGCTTTTTCGATGCGGCTGCTACTGTTTGGGGAAAAACTCCAACGAAAGATACAACTAAAATAAGAATTAAACTGATACTTAGTGAAAATCCTTTCAGATTTTTTCTTTTCATTTTACCCTCCCTTTAGTTATGCTTTAGTTATGCTACTTACCTTAAAAACCTACATTGGCTAACAGACTATTTTATCACCCCCCCTCCATGGATATTCCAAAAGATTCTCAACGCGGCGTATATCCAACTCCGCCGTTTTTCATTTTTATGCAAGATCTGTGCCTAATCTGACCAAAAAACTGCGATACATCTCCTTAAATGGCTATAAATGAGAGATTTCTCATCACCCTTTAAGCAGCCGTTATCACTGCGAAAATCAGTCGAGTCACTTCAAAAGTTAAAGTGCCGGAGAGCCAGAGTTGTACCCCATACCTGTCTCGAATAGTGGTTCTCCGAATCCCCCAAAAAGGGACAAAAAAAGCGGTCTATTCTTAGACCGCTTTTTGTATTGCTGATGACTGCCTTAGTAGATGCCTCTTATTTTGAAGGCGTTTTAGCGTGGTGCAAAATTCTACCAGTTACGGTTTACTTCCGCACCATAATGTCTAACTGGCTCATTTTTCTAAGTAATGTAGAGTGTGCCACATTAAGGGCTTTCGCCGCCTTACGTATACTTCCACATTCCATAAGCGAAAGCTGGATCAACTGTTTCTCCACCTCGTTCACGGCTTGCCGGAGGGGCACCATTTTTGATAAAAAGATAATGTCGCTTTTCCCGTTCCTGTTAGGATCAATATCATCCGGCAAGTGCTGGAGCAATATTGTATCATCTTTGACCATAACAACAAGGTTTTCAATTAGGTTCTCAAGCTCTCGTACATTTCCCGGCCAGGAATATCTGCAAAGAAGTTGAACTACATCCGTTGAAAATTCTTTTTTGAGTTGATATTCTTTGCAGAACTTATTCAAAAAATATCGTAAAAAAGACGGAATGGCCTCCTTTCTTTCTCGTAAGGGAGGTATATCTATTCTCACCACGTTAAGGCGATAATAGAGGTCAGCACGAAAGTGCTTATTTTCTACCATCTCAAGCAAATTCCTGTTTGTTGCTGCAACAAAGCGCACATCTATTTTCCGACTTGACGTGCCGCCTAGACGGGTTACCTCCTGGTCTTGAATGACACGGAGCAGCTTAACTTGAAGATCGAATACGAGTTCGCTAATTTCATCGAGGAAGAGGGTTCCTGAATCAGCGAGTTCTATCATGCCGGGTTTTCCTTTTTTGCTTGCCCCGGTGAAAGCGCCGGCCTCATAACCAAACAATTCAGACTCCAAAAGGTTTTCAGGTATCGCACCACAATTCACTTTAATAAAAGGCCCTTCCTTGCGATTACTATACTGACGTATCAGTTTTGCTATAACCTCTTTCCCAACCCCTGATTCCCCCGTGATTATAACAGTAGTTGGATAACGAGCAACCTGTTTGGTCATTTCCAGTACATGGATCATCTTTTTACTTTTGACAATGACATCTTCCCCCATCATATGCTCGAGCCTCAGATGTTCGGCTTCTTGCTGGTATCTTTCAAGAACATTTCTTGCCTTTTCTAACTCTTCCTCCAACTTCAAAAAATGACTAACGTCTCGAACATTCGTGATGACACGATCAATTATTCCATCCTTGCTGAAAACAGGCCTCCCTGTAGAGATAACATATCGCCCATTACGCAAGCTTTGTACCAGGGTAACAGGGCGCGGTGTTGATTGCGCCAAAACATGGAGGGTAACGGAATCAGAAAAATACCCTTCGTCAACCAATTCCTTCATGTGACGTCCTACCACTTCATCTGCACTGATCCCGGTGATTTCCTCGTATGTACTGTTTACGCGCAGTGTAATGCCTTCGCCGTCCGTTATATATAGTCCGTCGTTGGAAGATTCTACAATAAGCTCCAGTTCGCTCTTCAATTTCTCCAATTCCTCAACCATATGCCGATACGATTCCATCTGACTTGTAATTTTTTCCAGATCAGTAATATCGTGGAATACGCCGACTGCACCCCAGATCTTTGAATTGTAAAAGATGGGTGCACGGTTAGTAACGCATGTAGAATTATTAATGACTATTTTTTCACCTACTTGTACACTGCCGGTTTCCAAGATATCTAACAGCCCGGTATTTGGGATAATTTTCGTTATGTGACATGCAAGAGCCTCTTCTTGCTTGATTCCGGTGATTTTTTCTGCAGACTTGTTAAAGACGACGATGTTGCCGGACTTGTCTATTACAACAATACCATTATGAATCGAATGCATTATCGCTTTGAATATATCGCTGTGGACATAATCTTTTGTAAACATTGCTATTTTCCGTTCTCATTGACGGGAAAACACATAGAAGCTTGGGCACCCTTGTAGGTTGCTAATGTGTAAAATCCAAGCCCAATTCGATAATCGTTTTATAGCGATTGTGAAAAATCTGGCAGTGTCACGGTGCTGGTGATTTTACAGCAAATCCGGTAAGAAGGCGCCTTATGTTCCTTACCATAGCAATAATGTTTGTCCAAACGAACAGGTGTATTCGGGGTCAAGAGTTGTGTACGGAGAATTAGTCCCCAGTTGATATTTTTATGGCCGTGGATATGGCAGAGGTAGAAACACCAACGTGCCTCGCTATTTCGGCTAATAGGATTGCCCACTACATCTTCCACGCGTTCTCCGAACATATAGACAACTAAGTTCAATTTCTCGAGGCTTTCCTCGTATTGTTCCGCTGTCATCATAGCCATTGGAAGTCTCCTTATTTCAAGTGTCTAAAGTGAGCTAAAGTTTACCCGTTACAAACGCGATTACGGGTGGTCACTCAGATTAACACCCACCCCCTGGCAGCCCATGGATCGTAGCGGGCCTATGCTGACGGGTCAAGAAAGTCGGGACGGGTAAATTCCGGGTCAGGATATGTGTAGAATCCCCTGCCACTTTTTACACCTAATTCTCCGCCCTCGACCTTTTCTTTCAGGGCCTTTGGGGGTTCGTCTTTTGCGTCCCCTGACTCATTATAATAGACCGTCTCAATAGCATGAATGACATCAAGTCCTACCCCAT
>Ga0207996_1001485_pt1 | contig 16106 bp, 25 predicted proteins | sample AntAceMetag02UKG_FD_184773 | JGI IMG/M metagenome (GOLD analysis project Ga0207996, IMG submission 184773) | Saline lake microbial communities from Ace Lake, Antarctica - Antarctic Ace Lake Metagenome 02UKG (SPAdes) (version 2) | ecosystem: Environmental > Aquatic > Non-marine Saline and... | reverse complement strand
TGGGGAATGTGTGAGAGATTTGGAGATAATAAAAAGGAGTTCCCATGCCTTGTGATTATAATAAATATCCGCCAAATTGGAAAACAGAATACACAGGAGTGAGGAACCGATAATGAAAGAGAAACAGATCATTGCAAAACTTACACGTGAGATCCTGCAGGGATACCGGAGAGGACAAATATTCACGCTGCAGGATGATATTACAAAGACGGGGTTAATGTATAACGTCGCGGAGATTTTAGGATCCTGGCCGGGAAAATATGCAGTCAAAAAAGCCATGGATAGAATGATTGCCTCCGGGAGTATTTCCATTGTTTGCATAAATACTATCAAATCAATTTATCAGAAAAAATAGGAGCCGAGCATGGCAGTACAACGTTATATTTCAACCGGCTTTTGGGATGATCCATGGGTTCAAACTTTAGATAAGGATGAAAAACTTTTGTATCTTTATTTTATGACAAATCCATTAACCAATATTGCGGGAGTTTATGAGATTACACACCGCCGGATCATTTACGACACGGGATATTCAATACAAGATATCAGTAGAATTATGAATAAATATGAGCACGACAGAAAAGCCTTTTATTATGAAAACTATGTAATCCTCCCTTCCTGGCCATCTCATCAGCGATGGGAGATCAAAGAAACTATAAAAACCGGCATTGAATCAATTTTAAAGATCCTTCCTAAAAACATAAGAAAGAAGCTCATTGAGATAGGCTATAGGTACCCTATGGATAGGGTACCTATAGCACACCCATACCGCCCCTGCTATACTGATACTGATACTGATACAGATTCGGATCCTGATAAGGATACGGATTCTGTTCTATTAACTAAGAAAAGTTATGCACAAGTTACACACAAGCTGTTTAATCTCGGAAAGGAAGCTCAGGAGATTGAGCAGCGGGAAGATTCAATCCCGGAATAGGTAAAATATGAAGATGAAATTTTGTATAGCGTTAATTCTAATTATAGGAGCTGCAGCAGCAGCACTAACACTCGTTTATATGATCTAAAGGAGATCCAGATATGCCAGAAGATTTAGGATTTATAATTTATATGCTGATTGTAGCAACCATATTTATAATTTTAGATATATTTTTATTTAGAAAAATTTACGATTGGATAAAAGGAAAAACATACAAAAGGGAGGTATCCTATTTACTTGCTTATTTTTTAATATTAGCAGCATCGGCCGCAGCAATCGGAGCTGTAATATGGGCTTTAATTACACAGTATTGATTTAAGAAAAAGGGAGAAAGCTTTATGAAAGAGTTAAAAACGTATTTTTTTATTGCCGGGGTAGCACATGAGGGAAAAAACAAGGAATGGGTAAGAGCAGCGGACGCAGCCTACAGAATCCAAAATCTCAGCGCAGATAACGAAAAACTAAGAAGAGAAGTTGATGAAGCAGAACATGATCGAGATGAATTTTCTATGGATCTTGTTGATACCGTTGCGAAAAACAAAAAACTCATTGAAGCGTTGAAAGGTATGCTAGAAAGTTATGATATGATACAAGATGAAAAACGGATACCACAAGATACAAGATTACTAGTCGAAAGATTTTTTACTGGTGAAATTACCAGAGCCAGAGAAGCCTTAGCAGAAGCCAAATTGGAGGGGACGGAATGAGTGAGAAAGATTTAAGACTTAGACTTGCACAAATACAAGCAAGACAACTTGAAGATTATAAGTTTAAAGAAGATGGGGCAATGTCAAAAGAAGCAACAATGAGCCAAGAAGAAATGAAAGAACATCTCGATGCTTTAAATCCAATTAATAAACTGTATCATGAAAACCAGAAATTAAAAACACAAAACTCAACACTACTAAAAGCGTTGAAACACGCCGATATGTTTATCACAAACGGAATTGATTTAGGATATATAGAAATGCCAAGCCCATACAGCGATGATCCTGCACTTTCTACACCGGGAATTGTAAAGAAAGCTATAGAAGAAGCCAGACATTAACACCAAAAAAAAGCCCCGCCGAAACGGGGTTCTTTTTATCTGCAGCAGCCTAAGAAGCTATCAAAGTATAGGGCTTGTCCCAGCGGCCTATTGTAATGTTGATATACCAGCCAACGTCGAAGTAATCAGTCATAATATCTGAATTATCATGATTCCCGGAATTCATAAAAGATCTTACATCCTGGAGTAATTCCAGGATCCGCCCATCAAAATTATCTTCCAAATAATATTCGTTTACTTGCCAGTTATCATCGGGAGAAATATAATCATCTGCAGACTGATCGCCATAATTCTCAATCCGTTCTTTTTCTATATCGGAGTAGATTTTTTTAAAATCAATAGTTGAGGCAGAGATTGTGAATCTCAATTTTGAATGATGCTCAATTCCCATTGAATACTTGATTTTTAAATCAGCGTATTTCTCAGAGATTAATTTCTTGATAGCAGCCTGTTTTTCTTTCTTCTGTTCTTGTTTAATGTAAGCCATGTCGTTCTCCTTAAAGATAGTAATCAGTAATGATTTCGTCGCGATACCCGTACATTACGAGTAATTCAAGAGCATTAAATTCACTGTAATCATCATCCATTAATTCTTGAAATTTTCTCTCTGCTATTTTTCCTCTTCGGTTCCTGGTAAATTTAATCATTGTTTTTTCCTTCCGGCCTTTTAATGACTTGCCGGAGGTCATTGGATTAATTAAGATCTTCAAGAGTTCCTATAATTGCATTGTTTTTTGTCATGCTAAAAAATTCTGCATTTATAATTCTTTCAAATTCTCCGGATAATGTTGTAATCTTGGATATTTCGCTGTTTAATACTAATAATTCGTCGATTCCTAAATCATCTTTCTTTAAAAATCTCTCCAGAGTTTCAAGATTAGCTTTGACGGATTCAATAAATCCCGTTACTTGTCTTTTTGCCATATCAATAGTTTGGTCATTTGAAATTATTGAATACCTGATTGCATCGCTTTTTGTCATTTTGTAGCTCCTTTTTCTTATAATTACTTACTCTGTAACTGTTTATAGTATACCCCAGGGTATAGAACTAAGCAAGTAAGATGACATACGTTTTTTGAAAAAAAACGCGAATAACGTATAAATATACAGTATGTTTATTTTTTCCCTGGAGATATATCTGATTACACAAATATTGTATTAATTCAGAAACGGCGTTATGATTGAGAAAAGGAGCGTATTACATGAATGAATTTGATAATATATTTAAGGATTTTGGAAAGGATTTTGAGCAGCCGGAGCAGCAGGAGAAAGAACCGGAGCTGCAGGCATTGGAAAACCAACCGGAAAAACGGGTTCATAGAGCGACCGTATTGAAGAGGCAAACCCGGAACATATATCGCCGGGCATATTCAGAAACACAATTACTTGATTTGATTACCGAGGATTTCCAGCCTGGAGAATCCTATCATTTCATTACCGGCGGAGACGTCGACGCATTATCCTATCTAAAAATCATACTCAGGCAGCAGAATCTTGATTATCTTCTCTTTTCAACCTGGTGTATGGCAAGCGAGGACATCTACCAGTTCCAGGACTGGATTGCAGAGGGTAACATCAAAAAGGTTGATGCTTACGTCGGGGAGATCTTTCCGGGATCCTACAAACTGGAGTTCCAGCTTTTAAAGAAGGTCATAGCTGCAGCCGGGGGACGGGTGGCAGTATTCAAGAATCACTCCAAGATCTTCGCAGGATACGGGGAGAAGTTCCATTTTGGCATTGAAACGAGCGCCAATATCAACACCAACCCCAGGACCGAAAACGGATGTATTACGATAGATAAGGGAATCTTTGATTTCTACAAAGATTATTTCGATTTGATAAACAGCTTTGAATAAGGGATGAGTATGAAAGAGATTAAGATCAAATGCCAGGGAGCCGGAACAATCCCGCTTGAAAATCTAACACAGTTCCAGGGAAATCTAAAATCACTAACCAATTTGAACATGAAAAAATTGAGATCCAGGATAATCGAATCGGGATTTGTCGCGCCGATATTTATCTGGCAGCACGAAGATAAAAACTACATCCTGGACGGCCACCAGAGGATCCAGGCGTTACTATCCCTGCAGTCAAAGGGCTATCATATTCCGGAGCTCCCGGTCGCCTTTGTTGAGGCGGATAACGAAGAGGATGCACGGAAAAAGCTGCTATCAATAACCAGCCAATACGGGGATTTTAATCTTGAAGAGCTCCAGGGCTGGCTTGCCAATGTTGACGAAGATATATCGGAAAGTTTGCGGTTCTTTGATAAGGAATTAAACCTGGAGTTGGCCAATCAAGAGCCTGGAGAGGTTCCCAGTTTGGTGGAGCGTTTCATCGTTCCGCCGTTTAGCATATTTGACACCCGGCAGGGATATTGGGTTGAACGGAAGAGAATCTGGAAATCCATCATTCTGGACAAAGGGGAGTCGCGAAACAACACTCTTTGCACGGCAGAGATTGACACATCGAAATATAACATATCTGGAATCACTCATTGGGTAGCAAATGTAAGCATATTGGATCCGGTACTATCCGAGATAATATGCTACTGGTTTGCTCTCCCTAATTCAAAGATATTTGATTGCTTCGCAGGCGACACGGTATTTGGATATGTGGCAGCATCGACAGGTCATTCCTTTACCGGGATTGAGCTCCGGGAAGAGCAGGTCGAATATAACAACGCCAGGACTGCAGGAATAAACGCGAAATATATATGCGACGACGCGGTTAATGTGCTGCAGCACTTTGAGCCGGGATCCCAGGATTTGCTTTTCTCTTGTCCACCCTACTTCAATCTGGAGAAATATAGCGAGCTGGATGAGGATGCAAGCAACCAGGAAACCTATCCGGAATTCCTGGAGATATTGGATAAGGCTTTCACCGATAGCATAAAATGCTTGAAACCTGATAGCTTTGCTGTTATTGTTGTTGGTGACGTTCGCAACACGAAAACGGGAGCATATTATTGCTTCCCGGATGATATTAAGCGAATATTTAAGAAAAACGGAATGATGTTGTATAACGAAATCATTCTCCTGGAGCCAATCGGATCGTCGAAATTCAGAGCATCGAAGTTTATGGATCATCGGAAGGTTTGCAAAATGCACCAAAATGTTCTGGTATTTTATAACGGGGAACAAAAGGCTATCAAACCAAAGTTCCCAAAAGTGGAGGTGGCAGAATTTGAAAGCACAGATGCACAATTATAATTTATGGATCCCTAATGTAAACGTGAAAGCATTAGTTGAATATTTGAAAGAGCTGTTGGAAACGGCGGAGTTTACCATTGTTGGGTTTACCGAGTATGAGTTCACCCCACAGGGCTATAGTTGCGCTTTCCTCCTTTCTGAGAGCCATTTGGCAATTCACACCTTCCCGGAAGAGGACAGTATTAATATTCAACTAAGCAGCTGCGTTCCAGGTCCATTCCTTCGGTTCACCCGTGATTTTAGTCTTGAAGCAATTAAATTGCTCGGAGATTAATAATGTGTAGGCCAAAGAAATACACCAAAAAAGCACTCAAAGAAATAGCTTTAGAGATAGATAAATACACCGATAAATCGGCAATCCCCGTGTTGGCTGAATGCGCTTTTGAGCTCGGGCACGGTCGCCAGTTCTTTTATGAACACAATGATTGCTTAGAGTTTTCCGACGCTGTAAAAAGGCTATTGGCAAAAAAGGAATTCAGGCTGGAGGTTGGAGCACTCTCCGGGAACCTGAATTCAAGTATGGCTATCTTCTCCCTGAAACAAATGGGTTGGAAAGATAAGCATGAACATTCAATCCCTGGAGGATCCGAGGGCAAAGGTCCAAGCAAGATTACTATCGAGTGGGAATAATACATGGGAGTGGTTAAGCTGCTAAAGCAATATAAACCGTTCGCAACCGAGCATTGGCGTTATAAATGTGTTTACGGAGGCAGAGGGAAGGGAGTAACCTGGCAATATGCCAGGCTGCTATTGCTTAAATCAATGGAAGAAAAGTTCCGAATACTTTGTACCAGGGAGTTCCAAAATTCGATTGCTGAATCTGTTTATTTTGTCCTAGACTCCCAAATTGATTTACTGGAGCTGCGAGGATTTAAGGTAAAAGAGCATGAGATCGTTTCACCCACGGGTGGGACATTCATATTCAAGGGACTGAAACGAAACATAGATTCAATAAAATCTATGGAAAAGATCGATCATTGTTGGGTAGCGGAGGCCGACAAGGTTCCCCAGGATTCATGGGACAAACTGATTCCTACCATCCGGCAGGAGCATAGCGAGATTTGGATTGATTTTAATACCGATCAAGAGGACGATCCAATATACAATATGCTGGTGAATAACCCGCGGCCGGATGCGTTGGTTATGTTCCAGAATTACAAGGATAATCCGGAATTCCCGGATGTTCTCCGGGCAGAAATGGAATATTGCAAGGAAACAGATTATGAAAAATATACGTGGGTTTGGGAGGGAAAAACCCGCTCATTCTCTGAAAGCTGTATATATCATGGGAAATGGCGGGAGGACGATTTTGAAACGCCAAAGGATGCTGAGTTCTTCCACGGGATAGATTGGGGCTTTGCAACGGATCCAACGGCAGGTATCAGATGTTATGTAAAAGATCAGTGTTTATTCATCGACATGGAATGCGGGGGAGTCGGCATTGAAATCAACGATTTGCCGGAGCTTTTTACCAAAATTCCAACGCTCAGAATGTGGAAGTCGCGAGCAGATAATGCAAGGCCGGAGCTGGTTTCTTACTGTTATAATCATGGCTATCCAAGGATGAGATCGGCCAAGAAAGGACCTGGATCGGTTGAGGATGGTATTACAAAAATACGAGGATTTAGAGAGGTTATTGTTCATCCTCGATGTGTGAATACCATTGATGAATTGAAAAGTTATAAGTTTAAGCGAAACGTGCTTACCAATGAGATATTGCCGGTTCCAGAAAAAAAGAACGATCATTGGATGGACGCTTTACGATATGCACTTGAACCGCTGAATAAGATGAAAGCAAGGGTTGGCGACAAACGGCTGATCGGCCTATAGGAGAATATATTATGATTACACTAAAGGAAGGAACGGTATTAACCACGACGGTATTGAAAGAGCTGCTCGCGGGGAGAGTAACCCACGTCAAAAATGAGAAGTATTATTACGGGCTGCAGGACATCCTTGATCGGACAATGACAGACAGCACCAAACCGAATAATAAATTGGTGAATGCAAATGCTGCTTATATCGTCGATGTAAATGTTGGTTATTTCATGGGGCAGCCGGTTTCTTATACCTCGAAAAATGAGGCATATATGAAAGTATTGCAGGACGTTTTTGATAACAACGACGAACAGAATGAGAATTTCCAGATCGAAAAGGATTGCTCTATTTGTGGTGTTGGCTATGAGCTGCTATATCTTGATGAGGATTCGCAGGTGAGGTTCCACAGGATCCCAACAGGTAATATGATACTTGTTTACAATACCAAAATTACCCCGGAACCATGGCTCGCTATCCGGCTCTACACTTCCGGAGAAGATAAGGTTTATATTGAGCTTTACGAAAAAACATTAGTAACGCTCTTCCTCTCGGATTCAGCACTATCCAGCCTGATTTTTGTTGAACGTAATATAAATCCATTCGGGGACATTCCCGCCGTTGAATTCCTAAACAATGAAGAGCTCCAGGGAGATTTTGATAAAGTCAAAACATTGATTGATGAATACGATAAGGCACAATCCGACACCGCGAATGATTTTGAGTATTTTACTGATGCTTACCTACATCTACACAACATGGATCTTGGCGGAAAGGACATAAAAGAGCTGAAAGAAAAGCGGGTACTCCAGACCAATGGAGAGGCAGCCGGTTCAATCGAATGGGTAATCAAAGAGATCCAGGACACCGCGACCGAGAATTATAAAAAGAGGATCCAGGAAGATCTACATAGATTTAGCAAAACCCCAAATCTAACCGATGAATCATTTGCCGGGAACCTCTCCGGGATTGCTCTCTCCTACAAACTGCTCGGAATGGAATGGACTGCAGCAACAAAAGAGCGCCAATTTAAACTCGCGCTGCAGCGTAGAATGATGCTTATAAATAAGATCCTGAAAATCAAAGGGAAAGAATATGATTATCGCGAGATCCAAATTAAGTTCACCCGGAGCATTCCCCAAAATGTAGCGGAAATAGTTGAAATGCTAATTAAGACTTATGGGAAAATATCAGAGGAAACGTTCCTTGCTCAGTTGCCATTTATTGAAAGCCCAGCAGATGAAATTATTCGCCTGGACAAAGAGCGGGAGGAACTGGACAAACGCCTTATCGCCCGAGGAGAAGTAGATTTGGATAAGGGAACGCCTAATGAACTACCGTAAATTAACGCAGGAAATGACAGCGCAGGAGAAATATATCGCGAGCCAGTACAGGATTGCACTAAATCAAACCCGCGCCAGGCTTGCGCTTGTTTATGAAAAGTATGCTGTTGAGGGAGTTCTTACCTATGCGGAAATGGCAAAATACGGTCGATTAACAGCCTTAGAAAAATCAATGATGGGATACTTTACGAGCAAAAATATCGGCGTCGTTTCCTCATTGCGGAGGCTCCCACGGGAAACCCTGGATACAATGTTTAAAGACTTTGCCTACCAGTTCGATAATAAATACGGGATCCGGCTTTCATGGTCGCTGATTCCTACAGCAGCAGTTGAGGATATAGTAAATAATCCATTGGATAAGATTGCCAGGGATGCACTAACGACAAAGCAGCGGGATAGGATCCACCGATCATTAACCCAAGGATTCCTGCAGGGACAGGGTTATAATGAAATGGCAAAAGGCATTTCCAAAGTATACGGAACAACGGCCTATGATGCTTTCCGGGTTGCCAGGACAGAGGGACAGCGGTCAGCCTTATCAGCCCAGCGGGGAGTATATGACCAATCTGTATCATTGGGAGTAATCACCGACCTATTTTGGGATGCTTACGACCAGCCTTCCCGGACACGCCAAAACCATCTAATCATGAACAATAACAAAGCGAAACAGCATAAGGGAACATTAATGTTCAAGTATGTAAACGGCCAATGGGTAACGGGACCAATGGCGTCGAACCTGGCAGCTGCAGAGGTAATAAATTGCCGCTGCAGGTTACGCGAGGAATTAGTAGAGATCCCGGAGGATATTGAAACCGGGATACCACAAACCAGCTTCCTGGAATGGGAAAAGGAGTCAAAGCTATGATGATAATTGCGGGACCTTGCGCGATAGAAGGTGAAAACTTTATTGAGATTGCAAAGGTGGTTAAAAAGTACGGCGCGACACATTTGAGAGGTGGGATATTTAAACCAAGATCTTCTCCTTTCCGCTGGAGCGGGCTACACGAATTAGCTATACCATTGGCACGGGAGGCCAAACGGGTTACCGGGCTTCCTTTTGTGGTTGAGGCGATGAATTGTAAACAAATAGAATTGCTCTATGATGTTGCCGACGTGTTCCAGATCGGCGCGAGGAATTGCCAGGATTCCGAATTGCTCCGGGAGTTTGGGAGGCAGGATAAGCCGGTAATACTCAAACGTGGTATGGCTACCACGATTGAGGAATTAATCATGTCGGCCGATTTTATCATTTCCGAGGGGAATCCGAATGTTATGCTTTGCGAGCGTGGAATTAGGACATTTGAAACATATACAAGATACACGTTCGACGTGAGCTGCATTCCTGCAGTTCACGATCTTTGTCAGCTCCCAATCATTGCGGATCCCTCGCACGGAACCGGAAGAGTTGAATTAGTGATTCCGGTTACCCTGGCAGCCGTAGCAGCAGGAGCCGACGGGATTATGATAGAAGTACACGACACCCCATCAAAGGCAATGACCGACGGGCAGCAGAGTTTGAACTTTGGAGAATTTTCCAGGCTGATGGAGCAGGTGAAAATATTGGAGGCGTTGAATGCCAAATAAACTTGTTACTATTGGGAAGCGGCCAGTTTGGAGGCGACCACCAAAAGACCAGCGACCCTCGCAAAAGGTGACCTATGATTTTGGCCGATATGCTGAATCTGAGTTCCTGAAAGCTCTCTCCGGAAAGAAGGTTATTATTGTTGGACCTGCAGCGTATATGTTAGGATCCCAAAACGGGAAGTTCATAAACAGCTTTGATTTTATCGTAAGGGTTAATCATGCAATTCCTATTGAACACCCGGAAGACTATGGAGATAGAACCGACATACTCTATCACATTCTATCCAGGAGAAATTTGAAGAGCTCAGAAAAGAAGTTGATCGGGAAAGAGGAAATTGCACTCTGGAAACGTTCCGGGCTCAAATGGTTAGTTTCCCGGCATGATATTATTTCCCGGAGGATCCGGGAGATGGGACCACGGCTTAACGGCGCGTTTCCTTGGGTTTGTATTCGGGCTAAGTTTTACACCAAAATTCGGCAGGCAGTCAGACGTAGCCCGAACACCGGAGTCGTTGCAATCTCTCATTTGCTAACCAGCCCACTCAAGGAGCTGCACATTTGCGGCTTTGATTTCTACCGCTCCGGAGTATATGCGGGATATGGGGACTTCCGGCCAGGAGAGGAAGCAGGCAGCGTGAACGGGAACTGGCACGAAACCGAGAGTCAGGTTGATTATTTGCGAAAGTTAGTAACCAGGGACATCCGGCTTAAGCCTGATGAAACCTTATCCAAAATATTACAAGGTGAACCAATATCAGAGATTTAGGCCATGTTTTAATGAAAAATTATACAACTATGCAAACCGGAGGGATGGCCAGGGTTATAGTTGTTGAAGCAAAAGAAGATCTGCAGGAGTTGTTAAAATGGTACTATCGAAGGATATTCATTCTTGGAGCAGGCTCCAATATAATCGCTCGCGACCAGGGTATAAAAGGCGTTGTGCTGAAAAACGAGATCAAACAAATCCGGGTAGAAGGGAACCGGATCATTGCGGGCTCAGGTGTTACCATGCCAGAGCTCTCCCGGTTCGCACTCAAAAACGAACTAACCGGATTGGAATTTTTGGAAGGGATCCCTGGAACCGTCGGCGGTGGCGTATACATGAACGCTGGTTTCATTCACAGCATCGGATCGGTTCTTTCATCAGTAACCGCTATCAGCTATGAAAATACAGATTTTGAGACTTCCCATTATTACAAAGAGGAATGTAAATTTGCTTTTAGAAAGAGCATATTCCAGACCATGAAATGTTTCATAACTGAGGCAGAGTTTGAATTGGAAAAAGCGGATCCGGAAGCTATCGCGGCCACCATGAAAAAGAACCACGAACTCAGAGCTATCCGACAGCCGCTCGAATATCCCAGCGCAGGTTCAATTTTCAAGCCAGACAAAAAGATAAAAAACTATTTTGGATTTGCGATCAATAGAATCAAGTTTGTCTCTCCCGGATTTATCATCAATCTTGGCGGCGCTTCGAGTTATGATGTTATCATCATGATCCGGAAGATCCAGAAGGAAATCGGGGCTATCCTGGAGGTTGAAATAATATGAATCTGTATACTCATTATTTTAAGAATTCAAAGTTTACCAATTTCGGCGATGAGTTAGTAATCCCGATCCTGGAATTCCTAAACCCTGGAGCAGAGGTAGAGCACGTGGACCGGAACCACGAAGGGAAGATCCTTTGTATCGGCAGCGAATTAGCAGGCGGAGTATTGAGGCAGAACGATATTGTTTTTGGATATGGCGCGAAATATGACAGGCCGATAGAGCTCCCGGAGGATGTAACCGTATTGGCAACCAGGGGACCAATGACCAGGGCACTAATCAAAGATTTTGGGACGGGGATTTATGGGGATCCAGCGATATTAATGCCGATTATCTACACACCGACACCAATCACCCCGGAAACTCAAACCTTTAGAGTTGGGATCATTCCTCATTACGTGGATTATAAGAGATTCAAGAATTTGGAGGATCCGGCTATTTGTGTTATAAATGTAAAAGATAACCCTTTCTACATAATCGACCAGATAGCAGCCTGCGACATAATCATATCTACCAGCCTGCACGGTTGCATTGTTGCGGAGGCATACGGAAAGCCAGTTGTTTGGCTGCAGGTATCAGAGAGGATCCAGGGAGCTGCATTCAAATTCAATGATTATTTTACCGGCAGCGGGAGAGATACCAGGGAACCGGTTAAACTGGCATTTACTCATTCAAGCAACATCGCCAAAGCGACCCGGGAACAATTCTGGTTACCGGCTCCCGTACACGATAGAGAAGGGCTACTATTTGCCTGGAGGAACCAATGAATTTAAGTATTATAATGGCATATAAGCCCGACGGCGGGATTCGCGACAAGCAATGCGCCTGGACTGCAGCACGATACAAAGCTATGTTTCCCACCGCTGAAATCATCATATCCAAGGATCCCAGCAAAAAGCCGGGATGGGATACCTTCTGTAAATCAAAATATATCAATCGTGGGGTGGAGAAAGCAAAGAATGACATCGTTTTAATTACAGATATTGACGTTGTGTTCATAAAAAATGCGATCCTAAAAGGAATTGAACAGCTCAAAAATCATTGTGCTGTTCTTCCTTTTTCCGTGATATATTACCTCAACCGACAAACCACCGAAATGATCTTGAAAGCTCCGGTTGGTTGGCAAATGCCAAAGATCCGGTTTGAGCAACAAAAGAAGCGGGTACGGATTGGATTGAAACCGAACGGAATGCACCTTCTCACAAAGGCAGCCTGGAGGAAAAGCGGCGGATATGATGAGAGATACACCGGATGGGGATCCGAGGATTCCGCCTTTTTATGGTCGCTGGTTACGATGAACAACAAAGAGATTCACCGAATGGATGTAGCGTGTTATCATCTTTGGCACCCGTTGGATAAAACCAGGCACCGAAAACGGGATGAGAGAGTAAGCCATTTGACACAGAAATACTTGGCCGCTAAATTTGACCCGGTATCAATGGCCAGGATCCTGAAAGAAAAAGGTAGGAGAAAATGACGACATTAGTTATAATTCCAGCACGGATGGCAAGCCACCGGTTTCCAGGGAAACCCTTGGTAAAAATAGCAGGCAGAGAAATGATTCTCCGGGTTTGCGATCAGCTCCCATCGTTCGATAAAATTGTAGCAACTCCCGACCAGGCAATCTATGATTGTGTTGTTGCTGCAGGCTACAGCGCCTTTCTCACACAAACGGACTGCAGGACCGGAACGGATCGCCTGGTAGAAGTTGCGGGAAAAATACCTGCAGATGTATATATAAACGTTCAAGGGGATGAACCGCTAATCGAGGAAGTTGATCTATTAGCTATTGACATTGCAAAAAAAGAGGATAATAATTATATAATTGGAACCGTTAGCAGGATGGACAACAACATCAACGATGTAAAATGCATTCTGGACGGAGATAATTTAACAGGAATAAGTCGTATAGTTTACCGGCAGCGTGGAATTTATGCTTTGAATGGAGAGGATTTAAGACTCTTCGGGCAGGCAGAAAGAACAGAAAGTGAGGCTATAGAAATTACGCGATTTATGCACATTGGACTACCAATAAAAATGGTAGTGATTAATGACACTCCGGATGTTAATGTTCCGGAAGATGTTAAAAAAATTGAAGGAAGGTTAAAATGCCAGGAGAACCAGCAGCAGTAATTCCGGGAACACTACCTATAGTGAAATCGGGGGAACCAGAACCAAAACCAGCAGAAAGTATTACAATGACACCAGCCGAACTTGAAGCCAGGCTATTGAGCGAAAGCGATAAACGGGTAAATCAAGCGTTGGCAACCAGTAAAGTTAAATGGGAAGCAGATCATGCAGCATTATTAGTAACTGAGAGAGCAGAGGCAAAAAGGCTCGCGTTAATGTCAGTTGAGGAACGGGAAAAGGAGCTGGAGAAACAGCGGGTTACTCAATTAGACGACCGCGAAAACAAGCTAAACCGTAGAGACATACAGATAAAAGCAATCAATCAGTTGGATGCTGAGTCGCTCCCTGTCAGCTTTGCCGAAATGTTAATTGGTAGTACAGAAGCAGAAACTTTAGTGAATGTTGATACATTCAAAAAATCTTGGCAAACAGCAATCGACGCCGAGGTCACCAAACGGTTGAAGGGTAAGACTCCCTTAACCGGAAATCTTCCCGGAGGTGGGGTAGATATGAACGCGCTAATTAGAGGCGCGGGGAGAAAATAATGAGTATTATAGCAGATGGCGGATATGGAACCGATATAAAAGGGACAACTGAATACGACGCTTGGCCGTTGATCCCACAGACCGAAGCAGCTTCGATAACTTCGGGCATTACTGAGAAATCAGCAGCACTCGCACAGCTTACCAGATTACCGGATATGAGCAGCAGAACGCACAAAATGCCGGTTCTCGGAACTCTCGGTAATGCAGATTTCACCGGGGACGTTGTAACCGATAATTTGGTTATTGGCGCCGACCAGCAAATCGACGATGCCAGAATCTTGGCTCTCATGGGGACACCCTACGGATCAGGCGATCCGGGATCCGTTCCGAATGAGGATTTTCCAGGGCTGAAAAAGACCCATCAATTTGCATGGGAAAACGTGTTCATTGTTGCGGAACCAATCGCGATAATCCTCCCGGTACCGGAAGCAGTCTTGAATGATTCTTCCTATGATATGTGGGCTGAAATGCGGCCTCGTATTGTGGAAGCATTTGGAAAGCGTATTGATGAGGCGATAATTTGGGGACACAGAAGACCAACCACTTGGCCTACTGGAATCGTTCCGACCGCTATTAATCGCGGCCAGGTAGTTGCAGAGGGAGCTGGGGTTGATTTAGCTGCAGACTTTTCAGAGCTCATGGCAGTTCTGGAAGAGCAGGCTTACGATCCATCAGGGTTTATGTGTGCACCGTCAATCAAGGCCGACCTCCGAAACCTGAGAGACGACAACAACAATCCTATTTTTGTCCGGAGCCTTACCGAAGGATCCCAAGATTCTGTTTGGGGACTTCCCACGACTTACGTGAAAAACAACAGTTTTAACACAACTGCAGCACGGGGAATTTGTGGAGCAATGAGCGAGGCAAAATACGCGATCAGAAGCGATATTTCCTTTAAGATGTTTACAGAAGGTGTAATCACCGACGACGACGGAAAGGTTATCATTAACCTTATGCAGAAGGACAGCGTAGCAATGCGGTTTGTAATGCGCCTTGGATGGGCAGTTCCTAATCCTATCCATGCACTCCGGCCAGATCGGGGAGGCTATCCCTTCTCAGTACTTACTTAGAATTAATATGGGTAAGCTCAATATTAAACTTCTTGTGACCGATTGCGACGGGGTACTAACCGACGGTAAACTACCCCGTAGATTTTCCATTCTTGATGGCCGCTTGCCGGTAAACTATCCAATGGTGATATTTACCAGCGCAGTACAAATAATTGATACAGCGGAGCGAGCCAAAAGTTTGGGAATCGAATTGATCCGAACAGCGGAGACACCGGGTATTAGTAAGTTGGCATCACTTAATTACCTTTGCAAGAAATTATCCATATCCATAAAAAACGTCGCTTATATTGGGGACGATATAGACGATCTTTCCTGCTTGATTAAAGCGGGATTTTCCATGGCACCAAAAGACGCTCAGAGAGCAGCCAAACAATCAGCAAATAAAGTATTGAAAACCAGAGGCGGCGACGGAGTGTTACGGGAAGCCATTAGAATCATTGACAAAAGGAGTCGCTAAAATGATGAACATTATTATGTTAAAGCCTACACAATTCAGGACCAGATTTTATTCAAGAGGAAATCCTTATCCGGTAACGGACGAAGTAGGAACCCGATGGATTAAAAAGAAATTAGCGGTTTTGGATACCAGGCCGGAAATGCTGGATGAACCAGAAAAACCAGTTTCGGAAGATCTTGAAAGTTTCACAGAACCAGGAAAACCCCTGGCAGATGAGCTCGACATTGAACCGGATGAGGCTCCAGAGAATAACGGGGATCCTAACATAAAAGAGCTTAAATTGATGGCGAAGGCTGCAGGCGTTAAAGGATATTCCAGAATGAGCAAAGAACAGCTCTTGGGGGAATTAAATGGCGATAACAACGTTAGCTAATGTAAAGACCTATTTGGGACTAACCACTACGGCAAAGGACGCGC
>Ga0207996_1001480_pt1 | contig 16143 bp, 20 predicted proteins | sample AntAceMetag02UKG_FD_184773 | JGI IMG/M metagenome (GOLD analysis project Ga0207996, IMG submission 184773) | Saline lake microbial communities from Ace Lake, Antarctica - Antarctic Ace Lake Metagenome 02UKG (SPAdes) (version 2) | ecosystem: Environmental > Aquatic > Non-marine Saline and... | reverse complement strand
AAAGCAAGAGCCTCATAACTGAAGCATTCAGATTGTTTGATGATCGCGGCACGAAGGACCTGTTCAGCAGTCAGTGTCCTTTCGGCAAGCGTGCATGAATAGGCCCGAAAATCCTGTTAGAATGGGTTATCTAAAATTGTTCAGGAGGATAACCCATGACCAACGAAAAAGCAAATCCGAAGCTCACCCTCGAAAAAGCGCAAGACCAGTTTGCCGCTTGGCGTAAAACCCGGAAAAAGCGCGGATCCATCCCGGAAAAATTATGGAATATCGCCACATCACTTGCTGAATCCTACACCGTCCACCAAATATCTAAGGGGTTGCATCTGAACCATACCGTCCTGAAAGACCGGGTAGAGGCCAGGCGCGTAATACCTTCGGAAGAACCCAATCAGCCGACTTTTATTGAATTGCCTCCAATGGCTTCCGGTGAAGTCAGTTTAGAGCTGGAAAACAAAACCGGGGGCAAAATGAAAATCCATGTGAAAGGCCATACGGATATCAACCTTGTAGTCCTGACCCAAACCTTTTGGAGTCAACAGCCATGATGCAAATAACCCCGCAGATGCGGATCATCCTGGCAGTTGAGCCCGTGGACTTTCGTAAAGGCATTGATGGCCTGGCCGCAATATGCCGTCGTGTTTTGAAAAACGACCCGTTTTCCGGGTATGTCTTCGTATTCCGAAATAAACGGGGATCTTCCATAAAGATCCTGGTATATGACGGCCAAGGGTTCTGGCTGTGCCAGAAACGGCTTTCAACGGGTCATTTTCGATGGTGGCCGGTAAAAGGCCAAATGGAACAACTGGCGGCGCATGAACTGCAAATGCTGTTATGGAACAACAACCCGAATAGCGCGGCACCTTTATGGAAAAAAATCAATTGCAGTTAAAAAAAATGCCCCTGTCATCTTGCGTTCTGGGGAAACATGTATTATGTTTTTTCTATGGACCCGGCAATCAAATACAGAGGCAAGACATTCAACGATGAGGATATCTCCTTTATAAAGGGATTAATCGCTGAAAACCCGGAAGCCAGTCGGTTTGCACTGTCAAAAAAGCTCTGCAGGGAATGGAACTGGGTGCAACCCAATGGGGCCTTGAAGGATGTGGTGTGCCGGGGGTTCATGTTGCAACTTCACAGAGCGGGGCAGATCCAGCTTCCTGAAAGAAAGCGTCCGCCTCTCAATCCGTTCGGGAAACGGAAAAAGCCTGACGTTGTTCATATCCAAAAAAAGCCTCTGGCTGGATCTCTGAAATCCATTCGACCCTTAACGTTTTCACAGGTTCGTCGCACGCCTTCGGAAAAGCTTTTTAACAGCCTGATTCACCAATATCACTACCTGAATTATTGTCAGCCTGTGGGAGAGCATTTGAAATACATTGTTTACGCTCAGGGCGACCCCATTGCTTGTATGGCATGGTCGTCAGCGCCGCGACACATCAAAGCCCGAGATCAGTTTATCGGATGGATTCCGGATGTTCGAATGAAAAACCTGCCCCTCATCGCCTACAACACCCGCTTTCTCATCTTGCCCTGGGTAAAGATGAAGAACCTGGCGTCTCACATATTGGGTCAAATGGCCCGGATTCTCCCCGGTGATTGGCAAAAACAATACAATCACCCCATTTATTATCTTGAGACATTTGTTGACAAAAGCCTGTTTTCCGGCACCTGTTACAAAGCCGCCAATTGGATTTATCTGGGCGATACCACTGGGCGTGGGAAAGACGATCAGACCCATAAGCCCAACCGAACAATCAAGGCGATTTGGGGGCTCCCACTGTCAAAGCATTTTCGGGAGCGGTTGTGCGATGTCCAATAAGCCCGAAACCATCGAACTGAACCCGGAAGAGTTAAAAACCCTTCTCGAACGGGTGAAAGCTGCCGTATCAGAAGAAGACTATGAAATCATCAAGGAGATGACCGAGGTCCTTCAGGCCATGAGCCAGGTTGTGGATCAAAAGGCGGCATCCATCAAACGGTTGCTTAAACAGTTGTTTGGTCAGAAATCCGAGAAAAAAAAGGACGTGTTAAATGATCAGGATAATGAAGACAAACCCGATATGCCCAGGAAGAAACCAAAAGGGCATGGCCGCAACGGCGCATCCGCTTATACCGGCGCAAAAAGGGTCCGGATAAATCATGAAGACCTGAAACAGGGCGCATTCTGTCCGCTGTGTCTGAAAGGCAAGGTTTACCGAAAATCTCCCGGAATTGTGATTCGAATCGTGGGATCGCCTCCTTTAGAGGGAACCATTTACGAAGCGGAAAAGCTTCGATGCAATTTGTGTGGGGAAACCTTTACGGCAGAACTTCCCGAGGATATCGGGGAGAAAAAATATGACGAAACCGCCACCGCCATTATTGCCCTTCTGAAATACGGCAACGGGTTTCCATTTTACAGGCTGGAGCAGCTCCAGAAGAATCTGGGAGTCCCGGTTCCGGCGACAACCCAATGGGATCTACTCGAAAACTCTTCCTCATCAGCAAAACCCGCTTATTCGGAGATGCTGAAACAGGCGGCCCAGGGCGAGCTGTTTCACAGCGATGATACGACAGGCAAAGTCCTGAGCCTAATGAAAGAGGGTGAAACCGAAAACGGCAGGAAGGGAATATTTACAACCGGTATTCTTTCAAAAATGGAAGACCGGATGGCCGTCCTTTATTTTACCGGAAGAAATCATGCCGGTGAAAACATAGACAATTTACTCCAAAGAAGACTTCAGGGACTCAGTCCACCTCAGTTAATGTGCGATGCTCTTTCTCGAAACATTCCGAAAGTGCTTGAAGTCATTCTCTCGAACTGTCTGACCCATGGCCGAAGAAACTTTGTCGACATTATCGACGCATTCCCCGACGAATGCCGGCATGTGATAAAAGTTCTTGCGAAGGTCTATCATAACGACGAGATTGCCAAGGATAAAAGCATGCCCCCTCAGGAGCGTCTGACATTCCATCAGGCTGAAAGTAAGCCCCTGATGGACGGTCTGTTTGTCTGGTTCAAGCAGCAGCTTGACGAAAAAAGAGTGGAACCTAACTCAGGTCTGGGCAAAGCCATTGCGTACATGATGAAACACTGGGCGCCTTTGACCCGGTTTCTGGAAATCCCGGGCGCGCCGCTCGACAACAATATCTGTGAACGCGCATTGAAAAAATCGATTATTCACAGGAAAAACTCCCTGTTTTATAAAACCCAGAACGGGGCGGATGTAGGTGACATGTTCATGAGCCTTATTCAAACCTGCAACATGGCCCAAGAAAATCCTTTCGACTACCTGGTGGCCCTTCAGAAAAACGCATCTGTGGTCGCGGAAAATCCCGAAAAATGGTTGCCCTGGAATTTCAGGCACTCCATACCCTCACCAAATTAAGAATCCACTTCGGTGTTTAGATGCCATATTGAACACGGCATGGTATCACCCCTCAAAAAAAATAACTTTTTTTCGTCTATGCAGGCTTACCGAAAGGACACAGCAGTCATGCCTTCTGCGCCACGATTTCTATTCTTTACACCATGCGTAAGATCTTGCAAAACCATATCAGTGATGGTAGAAATGGAGTCAAGAATCTGACTTATCCGATCGAGTTCTTTGGCTCGGGGGTGTTCTATATTACAAGGCATCAGCGACATTTGTTTTTGATTTTTTTTGCGCATTTTGGGGTGGCTCCTTTTTCTTTTTTGTTGTTATTTCAAGCGGTTGAAATTGTTTATAACAAAAAAAGATAGGATTTGTCCACCTCAAAATGCGTTTTTTTATAAAAATTTCAGCGTGTTACCTTTCGTGGATGGACACTAGCTAACTGCTGCTCGGAACTCCTTCCCAATTGAAAACTTCGTTAAGAGTCTCCACGATCTCACTTTCAATTTTATGAATATGATCCAAAAGCAAATCGATGACTACGTTTGGAAAATAGTCCAAACTCAAAAGATATCCTCTTGCTTCAGTGAATTCCCCGTGATCAACAAGCAAATCTGCCAAAACTTTATTACTTGACCAAGCTTCTTCACGCTCCATTTTAGTAATCGCCATAACTTCTTCCTTTCATTTCCGCGTTGTCCTTAATCTATTAAGGGGACCTAATTTCGAAGTTTTTAAGTAAATCTTCTGATTTCGAACTGTTTGTCATTTTTTTTGTGAATGTGCGTCAGACGGACGGCTCTATCATCATTTCCTATGGGTTATCGCAGCTGAACTTGCGGCCAATCTAGCACTACACAGCCTTTGGAATTCTGTTCCAAACTCTTCATAAGCGCCCCCTTCTTGATTTGGTGCAGGCAAAGCCGCAGGACCACGATTTATGGGGATAGTATCCATTTCTTGATATTGGACGTCGATGTATTGGGGATGCTCTCTTGTTAAACTATGAGCTTCGTCTCTTAAAAAACTCATATCTTGACCCAAAGCCTTTGCGCTTATAACTGAAAAATAGTCGGCGCAATACGAGCCATGTATTCGGTAGCGGAGATCTCGAGGCTGAGTATTCTGGTTTTTCCATCGCCATTCTTCCAGATACTCTCCGCACACCCAGCACTCCTCAGACAAATCAGACGTCATTTTTGTCCAGCACTGGGGGCAAATTGCGCGCGGAGTCAACCGATCGGGCGGAAACATCTCGAAATGAGACATCAAGCAACCGCAGTTAGGATGGATGCAGTGATAAGGCTGAACTGAATTATAAGGAAGATTTTCCATAAAATGATGCGGAAAAACCTCTGCCAGAAATTTGCTTGTCAGATGAGGGACTACCGCATGAAACCGCAATAAAATATTCATAATTTAGATTTCCTTTCTTAAAAAAATAGTGAACAACTCCTTCTACATAATTCTATTTGTGCCAGTAGAATCCAAAACTCCCACTGGAACTAATCCCGCAATTTCATAGTATTCGTGAAAGGGTTGAGCTCCTGGAATCTCAAAAATGTATACGCCGTCGCTTTCGTTCGTAAGGGGAGTTCCGGGCAAAACGTCAATCACGAGAATACCTCCGTCATTCCCGCAATAAGACATTGTCTTGCCTGGCGCATCAGCCATCCAGAAAGCAGGAGGCTTTGAGTTCCCCACCAAGAACAAATGAGTCCTGAAGATCTCTTCAACTTTTTCAAGCGAGCTTCCATGATAAAGCCTCATATGAAAGGGCTGAGGATGCGGCACCGGATTGGGAGAATAGCTCGGGCGCTTTTGATTAATGAACGAAGCATGAATAGCACAGAGCAAGACGATTCCCAGAAAGATCGGCACAGGAAGAATCATCAAGCCGCGCGAGTTATAGAACCAGAATGTGAAAAGGGAAAGAGTCAGTGAAAGAACATATGAAAATCCATTCTCGCCCATGCAAAACCAACACGTAATCGCCCAAAAAACGCAGATTAGAACTGCGAGCATGAAAGGAACGCCAAAGATTTCGCTTGGAATAATACCTTGCACCTTTCTCCCCCCTTTTTTAATCCCTAGGCAGTTTTGAAAGAACCCTAACGAAGCCTGGTCTCGCTTTTCGGTGTCTTTGAGATTATCAAGGTGATTCGTCGTAAAGCCTTATGATCTCAAAAGGAAACTCGATTTTTGATGGCTGAACCCCCTTGCTATAGGTCTTTGCCTGTGAAAAACTGTTTTTTGCAAAAGGAATCTTTTCTAAATAGAACCAGTCAGCGCCTATAAAAATGAAATAAGTGGCTTTTTTCGTGTTCGAAGATTCATGCAAAACAGCTTTTTCGAGCTGTCTTATCGAGTCTTCAAATCTGCAACCGTAATAGGCCTCTTTTCCTTTCATAAAGTATTTCTTGGAAAGACCGGATTGATCCCGAGAAACACTTTTGCTTGACTTGGGTTGTGCTTGAATAGAGCGATGGTGATGATGGACCGTACAACCCGAACCCGTCATGACAAAAAATACGAAACCCAGTAATAGAAGAGCTATTTTTTTGTTCATTTCTACCTCCGTCAACACGGCAGGAATTTCAAAAGCGAAGATCAACAACCACAACGCATTCCTTTGACCCTGTCAGATCAACTTTTCTTTTCTTTGTCCGTTTTGCATAATCAAAGCGAAATACGTATACACCTGGCTTGCATTTCAAAATTTTGTAGTGAGACTCAAATAAGAACCGTGGCGCCTTTTCCGTTTCCGTAACATCGTATACCCTTGCATAAGGTACGAGTTTGAATTCAATGCTGACAAGAGCAGAACCAGCGGATGTGTATGAAGGCACTTCGGTTGTCGCCCCTCCATGTTTCCCCGAAAGCCAGATACTGAGAGGCGATGCTAAAATGGCCAAAGAAAAAACCAACGAAAGCGCAGCTCTTTGAAAAGGAGAAATTGTGGTCCGCAGGTAATCAAAGTACGGACGAAAAACGAATAAACCAAGCAAGACCATAGCAGTAATAGCGCCGAAGAACTGGTACGAAATGGCTCCGTAACTCTTGATCACAACAAAGCACGTCGTACAACAAAGGAGGCCCACAGCCACTAAAAACTGCCAGTGCAATATCCCAAGGTATCCCGATTTAAGATTATTTAAGGCCACAATGAATCCTCCCACATAAAGAAGTCAATTTGGTCGTTCAGACTTTAAAACCAGAGCTTTTTTCAGCGACCGAAAACCTCAGAAATCCGCCTCACCATTTTTCCTTTGTATCCTAGAATTATTGGGTCCTTCTCCCGCATAACCCGATTTTCTGGTTCGTACCTCAACTGTTGTATTGGAGGTGGAAGAGCTTTGGGAACGCGGTGCTTCGGGAAAACTGCCTTTTTTGGGCGCCAATTCTTTGGGCTGGGCAGTTGATCATGCGATTGAGAACTTTTGAGATAGGCATTGAACATCGCTGTAACATCTGGCTCACCAATAGAAACATTGTGGATGAGAGTCCAAAGGTGCATGCATTCTCCATCGTGAATGTGGTTAGATATTTCTCTCGGATTCGAGTATTGAGCCCGGACCTTGTGATCAGGTAAACCACCTCCGCAAACATTGCACTTATAATTCCCAACGTTATTTGGCACCGACATCTCGTAATCGTAGGTACACATACATCTCGTAGCCTTGCCTTGAGGCCTCTGTTCCCGAAGTTGAAGCGCTCTGCCGCAACGAGGACAACTATCTTTCCGAAAGGCATAAGGAAAACGTTCAGTGACGGTTTTCGCAATCACTGAGTCAGGGCGACTACTAAAATATTTGATGGCCGCATTTTTTCGTTGCGCACAAAATTCACACATAACTAAGTACCTCCTCCTGATTTTTTTCTGTTTCTATTTGTCCCTGTTACTGCGCTGATCAGTGAAGCAAACAGGGCTCAAGCCGCCCATACAAAAAGGCTTCAAAAAAATGATGGGTGGCGGAGGAAAACTCCTATCGTTAATCACGAATCCCAGCTGGTACTTTTTGGGCTGCGCTGGATTTTTGGGTCTCGGGCTTGTCCCCCAAAAAAATCTGTAATTTGTCTGCTATTTCGTTTGCCAAATCACTCGTTATTTCCTCCATTTTTTTTGTAAGAATATCTGAGCTATCAGGTGTGCCCAGGTGCTTCTCCAAGCTCTGAATAGCCTGGCGCCTGGCCCTACACAAACCAATAAGTTCGTCCTTTGTCACTTTGTCTTTCCTTTTTGCCATAAAGCTCTCCTCTCATGTTGTTGCTGTTTCTAAGAAGTAACAGTGGCCCTAAATCTGAAGATTTTTACCCATTTCTTTCCTCCTAACCCATTTTTTGTCATTTACTATAGGCTGGGGCATTAACCGAAATAGCATTGAAGCCAACAGCATCTGAGAAGGATTCCCTGACTTCAAACCATGCCCCAATCCATTTCCTCAATTACTCTCCACATATTGAAACAAGGCCCTCAAGCGCCTCAGGCAACCCGTGTCTTTCAAGAAGCCTGAAGGCATCCCCAAAACACAGAGTTAAGTAATTCGACAATTCCCTATTTAACTTGATCCGCTTCTGGTTAAATGAGCGAGGCAGAAAAGCGAAAGCAGTTATTAGTTTTATGTGTCTGTCCCGAGGACTAAAGTTTGTCACACTGTGATCCGCCAACATGATTTGATCAGGCGAAACGACAATGTTTGTTTCCTCTTCAAGCTCCCGAGCAGCCGCCTCAACATATCTCTCGTTCAATTCCACAGCTCCAGAAACAGGCCCCCAAAACGAACCCGACTCCTTTGATCTTTTGAAAAGCATGCAATCACCGCTCTTCGTGAACAGATGAACCTGGACGATTTCGTCTGGGAAGCCGAGTTGCTGTGGCTGCCAAATCTGGGGTTCAGCACCCCAACCTTTTAGTGTCATGTTATTTGTTGCTAATGATGCAGTACCCATAATCTTCCCTCTTCAAAGAAAATCTTGGCGTTGAAAATGTGTTCGAATCTTTAATAGAGTCAAATCAGCTCAGAAATTTAACCATTTATTTAACAACAAAGATTTTGATTGAATTATTCAGACTTACAAAAAAATTAATGCCCTCCACTCAAACGCTGATTCCCAAAACATTGAAAACCCGGTTTAACAACCGAATCAATAATGAATAGTTGCGGCAAAAAACGGGTTATTCACTTCCACCAAACAATTTTTTGAAAAAATTCTAAAAAAGGTCTTTTGTGGGAAAAAGCTATAGCAACGCCCCCCCCAAATATTTCGGTACCTCAATGTTCACAAGACAAATATTTTGATGCCAGCGATGTAATCTTCATTATTTTCTCTCCTCGAAAGAGGATTTGGTGTTGAACAACCTGGGGATACTTAAAGAAGTATCCAACCAAATAAGAATATGAAGCTCTTTCTCAAAAAATATTTTGAAACATCGAAAGAGAGCGAGAAGTGCCCAAATCCGTCATTCAACTGCTCGCTGAAATACTGGTTGCGGCAAAACTCAGGTTTTTCACTGACGCTGATTATCTAATGTGGCAAACCAGTGAATAATTTTTAGGAAAAAATTTAGGAGGAAAATGAAGAGAAGGACAGGATGAGACTTAACTCATCTAAATCATTGTTTAAGTATGAGAAAAGAAATTTAGTCTTGTTTAATTGCCCGTATCCCGCAAAGCGATGATTGGTCTTGATATCCAAGACCTTTTTTTTGGAATTAAGACCGTAGAAAAGGAGGGGAGAGTCTTATCAAAGCAACCCGGAGCGTGGCCATAAGAGAAAATCACAAAATGAGACATGAGTGCCTTTTTGGTTGAGGCGAACGAACTGGCAATACGCTTACTTCGGTTTTGGCCCGCCACCTGGATGGATGAGAGTCAACAGCCAATAATCATTTCTTGACCCACAAATCAGATTGGCAAAGATTCCCGCATTGATAGAAAAGAGGTTTACCTGCACCAGGACGGAACTGGAAAAGCCGCTTATCTGACAGACAAAAAACCTAAAACGATGCACCCGTTTTCTGCATCAAACCCGTTTTCGCTACGCACAACTTGATACAAAAACTGCCCCCTTTATTCCTCCCGCCCTCATTTTTCTTGGGTAATCATCCGAAATATCAGTGGCCACCTCCGAATACCGCTTAACTTCCCAAAAGTTAATGACACTATCCTTAGTAATCGGTTCTCATCAGAGTACCTTCCAGGCATGGCGTAAGGAGCTTGAGAAGAGCAGGTTTTAGTGAGAACAAAATCCTTCAACATTTAGGGGAGGCAAAAATATGTTCCAAAAACTAAGGAAAAGAGACGGAAGAATCGCCAAGTTTGATCCATCAAAAATAACCACTGCAATTGCAAAAGCAGGTAAAGGAACCAATGAATTCAAAGAAAAAGATGCAAAAAAATTGACTCTCAAAGTCCTAAGCCTTGCCCACGAAATGGGGCTCGACCCTATCCCCGGTGTTGAAGAGATTCAGGACATCGTTGAACAGGTCTTGCTCGACGCACCTTTCCACAAATCAGCTAAAGGCTACATCCTGTACCGTGAACAACATGCTCAGATAAGAGCCATTGCAACCAAAGCCAGTGTAGATTTAGTTGAGGGTTACATCCAAAACGAGGACTGGAAAGTCAAAGAAAACAGCAACATGAGCTATTCGCTCCAAGGCCTAAACAACCATATTTCGTCAATCATCTCTAAAGAATACTGGTTAAACAGCATATATCCTCCCGAAATCAGGTATGCGCACAAAAAAGGAGATCTTCATATCCACGATCTCGGACTTCTCTCTGTTTATTGTGTTGGATGGGAATTGAGAGACTTGCTCATGAACGGCTTCAAGGGAGTTGAGGGAAAAATTGAAAGCGGTCCCCCTAAGCATCTTAGATCTGCTTTGGGACAAATCGTTAACTTTTTTTACACATTACAAGGTGAAGCTGCTGGCGCCCAGGCCATATCAAATTTTGATACGCTCATCGCCCCCTTTGTTCGGTATGACGGTCTGGATTATGAAGAGGTAAAGCAGGCTATTCAGGAATTTCTATTTAACATAAACATCCCGACACGGGTTGGTTTCCAGACTCCCTTCACAAACGCCACATTTGACCTACAGGTCCCTTCAACGCTGAAAGATCAACATGTCATCATCGGTGGGATTGAGCAAAAAGAGATCTATTCCGACTTTCAAATAGAAATGGACATGATCAACAGGGCATTTGCAGAAATCATGATGGGAGGCGATGCCAAAGGACGAGTCTTTACCTTTCCCATACCCACCTACAATATGACAAAGGATTTTGATTGGGACAATCCTGCGCTGGACCTGATCTTGAAAATGACGGGCAAATACGGAATCCCTTATTTCTCAAACTTCGTAAACTCTAATATGTCGCCTGAAGACACAACAGCCATGTGTTGCCGCCTTCGCCTTGACAACCGCGAACTTTTGAAAAGAGGCGGCGGCCTTTTTGGAGCTAACCCCCTTACCGGATCAATCGGGGTGGTTACCATCAACCTGCCAAAGATAGGATACATTTCAAAAAACGAAAATGAGTTCCTTGATCGCTTGAAAAAAATGGTGCTGCTCGCAAAAGAGAGCCTCATCATTAAAAGAAAGGTGCTTGAGAAATTTACAGAAAACAACCTTTACCCCTACACAAAATTCTATCTGAGACAGGTCAAGGAGGGTACAGGCCTTTATTGGAAAAACCATTTCTCGACCATCGGAATCATCGGCATGAACGAGGCATGCCTAAACCTTTTTGGGCGGGACATCGGAAGTGACAAAGGCCAAGTCTTCGCCCTCAAAACCATGGACTATCTCCGCTTAATCATTTCAGAAATACAGGAAGAAACCGATGAGATGTTCAACTTAGAAGCAACACCAGCAGAAGGCACATCGTATCGTCTCGCGATGATGGACAAAAAACAGTTTCCTAAAATCATCTGCGCAAACGAAGAAGAATATCGAAAAGGCGCAGCCCCGTTTTACACAAACTCAACGCAGCTACCCGTAAACTACACAGATGATCTTTTTAAGACATTGGAACTCCAAGATGACCTACAAACCAGATACACAGGCGGGACAGTGCTTCACATCTACCTGGGAGAGCAAGTCCGCGACGTTGAAACAATAAAGGCTTTAATCAAAAAAATTGTAAATAATTACCGGCTTCCTTATTTCACGTTGACCCCTACCTTCAGTGTATGCCCCTCCCACGGGTACCTGAACGGAGAACAAATACAATGCTCTGTTTGCGGGGAAGAGACCGAAGTTTATTCGCGGGTCGTTGGATACCTGAGGCCTGTCAAACAGTGGAACAACGGAAAACAAGCAGAATATGGAATGAGAAAAATGTTTGATACAGACTATGTTTTTAGTGGCAGCGGAAATCCAGATACATAAGGAGCAAGTTCGATGATCATCGGCGGCATACAGAAAAATTCACTCATTGATTATCCAGGGAAATTAAGCTGCGTACTTTTTCTTTCAGGCTGCAATTTCAAGTGCCCGTACTGCCACAATCCACAGCTCGTGAAAACCGATTCAGCATATTCAGATTATCTTGATGAAAAGGCAGTTTATGAGTTCCTTGAAAGCCGAAAGGGGCTTATTGACGGCGTGGTTATTTCTGGCGGAGAACCAACACTTCAGAAGGGACTTGTTTTGTTGTGCAAGAAAATAAAGCAGATAGGATACCTGGTCAAACTGGACACAAACGGTAGCAGACCAACAGCAATAAAGCTTCTTATTGATGAAGGCCTCGTTGACTACGTCGCGATGGACATCAAATCTGACCCCCTCCGATACCCGCTTTTCATCGCAAAGGACTACGATCCGAGCGAAATACTGTCAAGCATCCAAACAATCATAGATTCAAGGACACCCTATGAATTCAGAACAACATGCATAAAACCCATAGTTGATATAATAAGCATCAAAAACATTGCAAAAACCATAAAGGGCGCAGACCTATATGTTCTACAACAATTCAACAGAGCTGATAAAATATTTAATCCCCAATTCCTAAAAAAGACCGGAGCTATCTATAACAAAGAAGAACTCAGACAGCTAAAAACAATTGCAGGGAAATGGGTAAAAAAATGCGTTGTCCGCTGAACAGTACCGAATCGATACAACCTGAAATGCCTTCGTCCACCGCGCAGCAAAGGCATAACCAACCGAAATATATTAATATATCCTATAATATAAACCAGGTATACTAAACAAAGCCGTTCCGTAATGAAGGAAACGGTGAGGAGGCTGGTATGAATGAAAAAAAGCAGCATAAAGATGAAGGAGATCAAAAACATCCGGACGTTAATCAATGATATCAAGTCCGGAAAGGTCGGGTGGTACGGGTATCAAGGAAAGACTATCCTTGTCGGTTATCGAAAAGGCAGGGACGAAGACGGACACGACAGTAAGCAACGAAAATATTGGGATCGACGAAAAAGCGGACTTTGCGTCAAGTGTGGCATAAAGGTGTCAAAAAAGAACCCTCAAACAGGTGAGCTTTACAGGCTGTGTGACCACCACCGCAAAGAATTGGATCAGAAAGAGAAATGAGGGCTTATTTTACCCTGCAATAAATCCATGTCCGGAAAATCAACAGCCAGAATTAGTGACCTTTTTAAAATAACGCATAGGACTCTAAACCCAGAAAGGATTAATGAAGTAAATGAATATATACGCCTAAATCTTTCAGTAAAAGAAATAGAGGAAATCGATTTCAGGGCAATTGGGAATTTCATCCTGGATCGAGCCAAGGCGCTGTCCCTTGCCGTGAATAAAGAAATCCTTGAACCCATAAGCCGGTGGCTAAACGATTCTTCATGGCTGGAAAGATTCAATGTCCGCGATAAAAAAATCCCTGACTGGGGCAAATATAAAAGAGGGCAACGGTTGTGGGCAAGGCAGCAAAACGCTTTGGCAGCAATAAAACTAAAGGCCTTTCGACAAGCAATCGTTAAGAAGCAAAGACTGCGGCATGAATTAAGCGAAACCCTTGGTCGAGCGAACCCGGGGGGGATGGGGTATTCTCATTTATTACGAAAAGGCTTCATCATACCGATAGTCTCGCCTTTTAGTCCACCCGAAGAACACAAAGAAAGAATCCGGCAACAATTCCTTCGGGCCCTCTCCTTTCCAGTTGTGGATCTACTCCCCTGGAAATTGTTCATCACGGTGGAACTTACAAACAAAAAAAAACTCAAAGACCTCGAGCAATACTATCCAGAAAAACGCTTGGATTTAACCTGCAAAATCATTCATTTACTGCAGATGGAGTCAGAAGGAAGAATAAATATCATTCAAAAACAGCCTTTTGGAGATCTCACGCTTAAATCCCTGCAAGAAAAAAAGGGGCGGTGCATAACAGTAACAGATGAGCATGGAAAAGATTACAGGTTTGATTGGCAAGATCTAAGTCGTGACCAACGAAAAAAGATAATCTCCGATCTCCATAAACACAGGATTCTCTGCAAAACAGCATGAAAAAACAAAGTAAACAGGCCCTGCTTCTGAGAGGAAGGGATATTGTGAAAAACAAAAAATGATTCGAAATCCTAACCCGTTCACTCCAAGACAGCTCAGGTTACTTGAAGCCATTCAAGAAAAGATACTCGAAATCAATGATCCTGAACCAGAAATCATTACCCATGGATCCTACGAATGGTACACCGAGCAAACCAGACAATTTGGAAAAATCCCAAAAATAAGGTTCTACCCAAACTCATGCCTGACAAAATCAGAAATCATAGAAAAAGCGGGGATCATTGATGAGGAAAGACAACACGAAATAAAAAAACTGCGCGAGAAAATAATTGGAATTGACACACCGAGGGACAAAGAAAGCCGCATCCAAGCAAGGCTCTTTGAATCAGAATGGAACAACATCATGTTCAAAGCAAAAAAAGCCACATTCACTGTTGGCCTAATAAATCAACTATTTTGCTTCACCCAGCAAACCATCTCAGACCCAGTAGAACACCTGCAGCGCATTGTCATGGACGAGTATTCACCACAAATCAACAGCTCGAAAAAAGGCGCAATCTTTCCACCCAAAAATCACGAACCATATGATCAAGAATTAAGAGAAATAGGGGGAAAAATTGTTGAGCAATAAAAGAAATTCTTTTCAGATTAGGGGTATTCGCCTACCAAATCAACATATTTTTCCGCCTCTAAAATAGGCATGGTAGTTGCTATATTAAATTATTATAATAGGTTTTATTAAATTGTACCTAAATCCTGCATTTGATTATCACTAAATACTTGATATTATCCTGATATAATGGTATATATGCATCATAACACAGACAAAAATGGGGCACCGTTATGATGCGCAAATATTATACTACATTTTCCGAAAAAAACCTCACCGGCAACGCCGGTCTCGTCCACCTGGCCCGTTTTGCCGAGAAGCTCGGCCTTGCAAAAATGATCGAGAAGACGCTTACGATCCAGCGCGGAGCAAATGCGGATCCCCAAACGGGCATGGTCGATAGCTGTACGAGCTGATAGTGCCTTTTTTCAGGGAGATTTGCTTGATTTTCTGGAAGAAAAGGGCACGCAGTACCTTATCAAGGTAAAGCTTAAAGGCTTGGGAATACTGCTTGAAAGCAAAAAGTGGCGCAAAATTCCGAATCGTCCTGGCTTTGAAAGCACCGAATTTGAGTTCAAATGCCGGGGCTGGAAAAAATACCGTCGATTTGTAGCCGTCCGAGAGATCATTGTCAGCGAAGTTGAAGGAGATCTTCTGTTTGATTTGACAAGGGTCCAGTACGACTATTTTTGCTACGTGAGCAACATGGGACTTTCACCTATGGCTTCCCACAAATATTACGGACAACGAGCTACCAGTGAGAATTGGATTGAGTGGTGCAAAAATCACATGGCTTCCGGCAGTATCCTGACCCAGGACTTTTGGGCTAACTCCGCTATTTTCCAAACCTGCATCATGGCTTACAATCTCATGGTCTGGATGATGTGGCTGAACGATGAGGCGGGATTCAAAGAAGAACCAAATACAATCCGGATGTGGCTAATCAGTGTGCCGGCAAAATTGGTTACACGCAGTCGCCGGTGGCATCTAAAATTGTCAAAGAGCTATCCGTTCAAAAAACGGTGGATATATCTGGAGGAATCGATTCAAAACCTGGCGTTCACTTAACAGCGAACTTTTCAGGGTCTAAAATGAAAAATTGTAAAAGCAAGAGGACTGGTTTGTCCTAATGCGACCAATTATTCTTAATATGATCATATTGGGCGGATATTCACACAGCACCCCATTTTTATCGCTGCAATACGGCAGAAAAATTGCCTTCGGGGCCATCGAATTCAGCGTTCAGCTACCTCCGCGCTGCGTTGTATTCACGCTTGCAGCTTTTAGGTGATACTATCCTGCAATTTTCCTTGTGTATTAAGTCTTGACATGCAGGCTGCATGTTTATACTCAATGTTTTGATTGAGAGCCTTGATCGTACCGTTAACGCACGCTATTTCTTTTTTTACCCCATTTTGAAAATGTTCCATCGTTCTTGCTACTCTGATAATTTCCTCATTTAAGTTTTTGATGACATCACATTTATCATCATCCATGGTTGTGTTATTTGTTGGATTCTCGCGCAACCAAATGGGAATCCAGTAGCCGCAACACGTATGATGTTCTGCGAGAAATATTTCCTGAGCCTCATCCTTTTAGACCAAGAGGAAACCATGAGATGTTTAGAAAGTTCTGCAAATTTCAGATCATAGGCTTATTGATATTGGCTCTAAGCAGCT
>Ga0207996_1001478_pt1 | contig 16205 bp, 11 predicted proteins | sample AntAceMetag02UKG_FD_184773 | JGI IMG/M metagenome (GOLD analysis project Ga0207996, IMG submission 184773) | Saline lake microbial communities from Ace Lake, Antarctica - Antarctic Ace Lake Metagenome 02UKG (SPAdes) (version 2) | ecosystem: Environmental > Aquatic > Non-marine Saline and... | reverse complement strand
AGAAGAAAAAGAAGATAAAAAATATTTTAATAATAGATGATGAGAGTGATTTGTGTAAGATTTTGAGTCGTATTTTAAGCTCCAAAGGGTATAGAACAGGCTTTGCGAATACAAAAAAAGAAGGTATGGCCTCTATAAAGAAAGAAAAACCTGACTTGGTGGTTTTAGATTTAAAACTCCCTGATGGCGATGGAATGGAGCTTCTTCCTAAAATTAAAAAGGTGAGCCCAGAGATAGCGGTAATTATAATTTCCGCCCATGGTAATGAAGAAAGCAGAAAAGAAGCACAGAAGTACGGAGTTTATAGTTTTATTGACAAGCCATTATTTGTTGGAGAAAATATATTAAAGGCTATAAAAGCAATTTCGTAAGAAGAAAAATTATGAGTCAATATACTCCTTTTTCTCCAGATTGTATTCGGGTTAGTAATTAGCCAGTAACAATCTTATTGTTCTTATCTACGAATACAACCTTGCTTTTGAAATTCGGGATTTCATCGTTAGTGATTAGAGCATAGGAAATAATACATAATTCGTTGCCAATTTCACCACGTCTTGCTGCAGGACCGTAAAGCGCAATTATGCCTGAATTTTCTTTTTCTTCTATAATGTATGTTTCAAGTCTGGAGCCATTTTGAAAATTCAGAACCTGCACTCTTTCGCCGGGTATCATACCGCTTGCTCTAAGAAGTGCTTTATCTATACCAATGCTGCCATTATAATCAATCACCTTTTTTGTAATTGTGGCTTTGTGAATCTTTGCTTTTATTACATTTGTTAGAATCATTTTTGCTCCTTTAATTTATTTATCGTATCAACAACATTTTAGCACACAAAATCTTTAAGTTCCCTTTTTATCTGTTTTTTTCTTGATAGGCAACAGATAAATTATATTTTGCTAATTTATTATCAGGCCGAAGCATAAGCACTTTTTTGAATTTTTCTATTGCTTCTTCATAGTGACCGAGGTTAAACAAAGCAACTCCACTTCTAAAATACAAATCAGCTGTCATAAAATGTGGCTGTTTGCTTTGAATTTCCTTAGATACTTTAATAACTTTTTTATACTGATGAGTATTATAGTATATGTCACATAAAATATACTTATGAAGAATCTTTTTTTCGCCTTTGAATGTCAAATTCGAAAATTTCAGCAATGAATCTTTCCATTTTTCATTAGTGGATAAAAGCATAAATCCGTCTATATTGACCAATATTCTGTAAGCTTTGGATTTACTCGAGATGCTTTTTATAATTGCCCCGTATGTCTTCCCCATTTCCCCATCATAACTCGCGCTATCTACGAAACAGAAATCCTTGTTGCATAAATTTAAATTAGTCTCTATATCATTTCTTTTTGCAAAGAATACTCCGAGATTATTTTGGACAGATAGCGAAGCATCTTCAGGAACAAAATATTTTAATATATGAAAGATTTTTTCATGCACAGTCATAATGTAATCGTGTTTATTCAAGGTTAATGAAAGAAACTTTCTTGATTGGCGATGATAACGATTATTGAATGATTGAGTAAAAAAGTAATGACAAAGAATACTATTAGTTAATATTAAAATACACAGAAAATAAGACTTTAGATTTCTATTATTGTTTTTCTCTATTATGCTCTTATAACCCCATAATCCTGAGAGGAAAACAAAGGGTATTACTGATGAAGAATAGTGGAATGAGAGCGTGTATTGCGCACTGAAAGAAGATAAAAATTGAATTAGGAGTGGAGGCAGCATAATCCATGTTTTTTTTATATTAAATAATGGAAGAAATCCTAATGGTAATAATAATAAAATTATCTGAACAAGATAACCTAATTCAGCTATATTAAACATTTCTTCGGTTATTTTATACCTTCCTATCCAGAGAGCGCCCACATCTCCGGCAAGATTAGGCATAACTACAAACATCACCACAGCTCCCCAAATAATTCCTGAGAATATAGTTTGCAAACCTGTTTTTCTGTTTCCTTCAATGAAAACAAAGGTTCCAATAGTAATGACCAAAAATACAGTAGATTCCTTAAGTGTTAAAAGAAGAAAAATAAACAACCAGTACAGAATATCTCTCCTCTGTCGATAGAAATATATTATAGAAAAAATCAATAATGGAGCGAATGCAATTGGATGAAAATCGTAATAGTTAATACGATAAACAAATGAATAGAGAAACCATGCTAAGGAAAGGGTCAATGCTGCCAAAGAACTTTTAAGTTCCCGACGAGCCAATAAAAAAAGAGGAATTGCAGCAACTGCCAAACCAGCTCCCTGAATGATAAGAAAGAGTTCGGGTCTTTGGAATAATTTATATAAAGGTAATATTAGAATAAGAACAGGACAGAAATGATTGGAAAAGTAATTGAAGCCTTGATAAAACCACATAAATCTGCCGTGGATTGTGTTCCATAATATGTTATCGAAATATCCCAAATCTCCAAAACCTGAATGGAGCTTATATAATCTTATTATTGGAATGAGAACATATAGGAATGTAAAAAATCCAAGGCAGGAGAAAAAGATAATTACCGGTATTCTGCTATTTTCTATTTTCCCGAATTGAAATCTCTCTGACAAATTTACGGAAAATATGACAGAAAAAATAAAACTAAAGAGGATAATAAATAAAGAGATACATAATACTTCAATATTATATGAGACTATTCCCAGGTAGGTGTTTAATATTCTAGAAAATATGACTAACGTAGTAAATAAAAATACATATATTGAAAAGATTAAGTATTTTTTCTTTGTAAATAGCTGATTTTGTAACAACTGTGCCTTTGCTACTTTGTGCCTTTATCTCTACTATAATCCAACTCTGAAAGCTGTTTGTAGAGCTTGAATCTTTGAGTAACGTTTTGCTGAGCGAACTTCATCAGTTCATCTGCGCGTTTCGGGTCTATTTTTTTCAAAACTCTGTATCTGTTTTCATTATAGGCATAATCCGAAAAAGGGATCTGTGGCTCTTTACTGTCAAGCGTAAGTGGATTTTTCCCTTGGTCAGTGAGTTGTGGATCGTATCTGTAAAGAGGCCAGTAGCCGCTTACTACTGCATTTTTTTGCTCAGTAAGACCATTTGTCATATCTATGCCATGAGCTATACAGTGAGAGTACGCAATAATTATTGAAGGTCCATCATATGCCTCAGCTTCTACGAATGCCTTAACTAACTGGTTTGGATCAGCTCCTATTGCAACCTTGGCAACGTAGATATATCCGTAACTCATAGCCATGAGCCCGAGATCTTTCTTGGGAACAGGTTTTCCAGCAGCAGCAAATTTAGCCACAGCACCAAGAGGGGTAGCTTTTGAAGACTGTCCGCCCGTATTTGAATATACTTCTGTATCCAGTACAAGGATATTAATATTTTTACTTGAAGCCAAAACGTGATCCAGCCCGCCATATCCTATATCATACGCCCAGCCATCTCCTCCAAGCCCCCATACGGATTTTTTAACCATATAATCTGAAACAGTAAGAAGCTCCTTACAATCTTCGCAATCATAGGCTTTTAATAAATTATTCAGTTTTGCAACTTGTTCTCGTTGTTTTTCTATATCTGCCTGCGTTGACTGATCAGCATTTTTTATTTCTGAAAAGAGATTTTTTAAATCTTCGGAGCAGGATTTACCGCTTGCAATTTTATCTGCGAGTTCGTATGCATATTGTGTGAATTTGTCAACAGTCAGCCTCATGCCAAAAGCCAGCTCAGCATTATCTTCAAAGAGTGAGTTATTCCATGCCGGACCGCGTCCGTCTGCGCGCTTGCAGTATGGTGTTGTAGGAAGATTCCCTCCGTAGATTGATGAGCATCCTGTAGCATTGGCTATAATTGCCCGATCACCAAAAAGCTGAGTAAGTAGTTTTACGTAAGCCGTCTCTCCACATCCTGCACATGCTCCTGAATATTCAAACATAGGTTTTATAAATTGACTGCCTTTAACAGTATTTCTGTTATAAAGATTCGGCTTTGTATCAGGCAGGTTGAGAAAGAACTCATAATTTTTTACTTCTTTTTTTCTTATAGGAGATTGCGGCGACATTTTAATCGCTTCTTTACTCTTCATCGGACACTCCTTAATGCAAACTCCACAACCAGTACAATCCTCAGGAGCTACCTGAAGTGTATATTGATAATCTTCCATATCTTTTGAAGGTTTTGGACTGGTATGTTTAAATGTGTTCGGAGCATCTTTGAGAAGTTCTTTTTTGTATATCTTTGGCCGAATCGCAGCATGCGGACAAACCAAAGAGCATCTTCCGCATTGAATACATGTTTCGGGATTCCATACTGGTATATTAATCGCAACATTGCGTTTCTCATATTGGGTTGTTCCTGTAGGCCATGTCCCGTCTGAGGGCATTTGAGAGACTTTTATGCTTTCCCCTTCTTTTCTTATCATCTTTGCAGTAATTTCTTTAACAAAATCAGGAGCACTATCAGACACAGTAGGCATTTCAACCACTTTTCCTTCAAAGGAGTCAGGAACTTCTACTTTCTGAATATTATCGGCAGTGGCATCCACAGCCTGAGTGTTCATATTAACAACCTTCTCTCCCTTTTTACCGTATGTCTTTTCTATTGATTCCTTAATTGCAGAAATAGCCGTTTCTTTGGGAAGTATGTCTGAAATTAAAAAGAATGCGGTCTGCATTATTGTGTTGATGCGTGTGCCTAAGCCAAGTTCCGAAGCTATTTTAACTGCATCTATAACATAGAGCTTTAGGTTTTTATCTATAATTTGTTTTTGTACTTTTGTAGGCAGATTTTTCCACACAGTATTTTTGTCATACTCTGATGTTAAAAGAAAAATTCCCCCGTCAACTATGTATTGAAGCATATCGTATTTTTCTAGAAATGTGAAATTATGACATGCAAGAAAATTTGCTTTTGAAATCAGATAAGGACTTCTTATGGTTTTTTTACCAAATCGGAGATGAGAGACCGTAACAGCACCTGCCTTTTTGGAATCGTATACAAAATATCCCTGAGCATAGTTGTCCGTTTTTTCCGCTATGATTTTGATAGAATTTTTATTAGCTCCAACTGTTCCATCAGAACCAAGTCCGTAAAACATAGCTCTGTAAACATCTTTTTCTGTACTGAATGAGGGGTCATATTTCAAGCTTGTATGTGTAATATCGTCCTCAATTCCAATGGTAAAGTGATTTTTCGGCTTATCATTGTCTAGATTATCAAGAATTCCTTTTATCATTGCAGGAGTAAACTCACAAGAACCAAGTCCGTAGCGTCCACCAATTATCAATGGATATCTATCTAATTTAATCAATCCTTGTTCCATCGCCTCGCCAACTGCTGTGCGAATATCTTCATATAAAGGCTCTCCAAGACTTCCGGGTTCTTTTGTCCTGTCAAGAACAGCTATTCTTTTTACTGTCTTTGGCAGAACAGATGCAAACGCAGACACGTCAAACGGACGATAAAGATGAACTTTTATAACTCCAAGTTTTTCATCTTTAGCATTCAGATATTCAAGAGTTTCGTGAACCGTTTCTCCGCCGGAACCCATTATCACAATCACATTTTCTGCATCAGTAGCTCCAACATAATCAAAGAGCTTATACTGTCGCCCGACTATCTTAGCGAACTTATCCATTGCCTTTTGAACAATTGCAGGACACGCATTGTAATACTTGTTAACACTCTCACGTCCCTGGAAAAAGACATCCGGATTCTGAGAGGTTCCCCGAAGCTTAGGCCGGTCAGGAGAAAGACCTCTTAGTCTGTGAGCTCTGACTAGTTTAATATCAATCATAGCCCGCATATCCTCAAACGTAAGTTCCTCTATTTTTTGTATTTCATGTGAAACACGAAATCCTTCAAAGAAATGCAGAAAGGGAACTCTGGTCTCCAAAGTTGCAGCTTGAGCTATCAAGGCAAAATCCATTGCCTCCTGCACGCTTCCAGAAGCAAGCATTCCCCAGCCTGCGGCTTTGGTTACCATAACATCTGAGTGATCTCCGAATATAGACAATGCCTGGCACGCAATAGAGCGAGCAGCTATATGAAATACTGTTGAACACAATTCCCCTGCAATCTTATACATATTTGGGATCATAAGAAGCAGACCCTGTGATGCCGTAAATGTTGTAGTAAGTGCCCCCGTTGTAAGCGCCCCATGAACTGCTCCGGATGCTCCGCCTTCTGATTGAAGCTCTGCAACGACAGGGATTGTTCCCCAGATATTTTTTTCTCCTTTTGCGGATTTTGCATCAGCAATTTCACCCATTCCGGAAGAAGGAGTGATTGGATATATTGCAATTACTTCATTTGTTGCATGAGCGACATGCGCTACAGCACTGTTTCCATCGTAAGGAACCATCTTGCGAGTCATAATACCCCCCCCCTATAAAATTTAAACAAACTTAAAATCCGAAACTCGAAACAAATTCTAAATTCAAAACATTGTTTTAGACATTTGCATTTTGGTCATTTGGTATTGTTTCGTATTTCGTGCTTCGAATTTAATATCTTTTACTATGTGGATGTTAGCATAAAACCGTGAAAAAAGAAATGAGATTTGTAATACAGCTTGGAAATGAGCGTGGGAAATTGATTTACCTTGAAATTCGGCCTAATTATTTGCTATATTTAAATATAATTTAATGGGAGGGAATTGATATGACAAAGTTCTTTAGCAAAAGAACCGGATTTACGCTTATTGAGATGCTTGCTGTAGTTGCAATAATTGCTCTGCTCGCAGGCATGCTGCTTCCAGCTTTATCAAAAGCGCGGATAAGGGCAAGGGTTGCAAAAGCCAAGGCCGAAATGCTGAATATCAGAGTATCTATAGAGCAGTACTATGCGGATTACTCCACCTATCCAACAAATGACAGCTATTACAGGTATAGCGACGGTGCTGTGGGGACTAACTACGGTGCACTTTATAAATTAAAAGATGATACTAAGGCTTACATGTCCAGCATTCCAAGAGACCCATTTGCTAATGCATATCCATATATATATTATTCTAACGCCGATGACATGGACGGCATATGCGATACAGGCACCGCATGGGTTTTGTTTAGTAAAGGCCCTGATAAGATAAATACAGGTGCAGAAGATTTAGATGATGGTGGCTATGTAGACTGTGTGAGCAGTGGTACTCTTCAAAACGAATACTCTGCAAAGAACGAAACAAATGCTGGGAATGTATATTTAAGTGGACCGTAAAGAATGGGGAGAAAAATCTTAATCATCAAACCCTCCTCAATGGGCGATATTATTCACGCTCTGCCGGTACTTGCAACGTTAAAGAAAAGTTATCCCAAATCAGAAATCGCATGGATTGTTAAAGATAAATTTTCTGATTTATTAGCAGGCAATCCTGATCTAACAGATGTTATTCCATTTGATAACAGTCGTTTTTTACAATTAATCAACAAACTGCGCAAAAAGAAGTTTGATGTAGCGCTGGACATTCAAGGACTATTCAGAAGCGGAATCTTGACTTTTTTCAGTAAGGCAGGTCACAGGATTGGCTTCAGTAAGGTTAACAGCCGCGAATTAAGCTACATGTTTTACAATCATAAGGTAACCCCACCCAAAAAGGCTGTCCATGTGGTAGATAAAAATCTGAGCCTGCTTGAACCGCTTGGTATATCCGAATATATATATGACTTTAAAATCCCTATATATACGCAGGATTTAAGATTTGCGAAGGATTTTTTTGCATCAAGAAAACTGGTTCCCGGGAGGGATAAAATCGTTATGCTGAATCCTGGCGCTGGATGGCAAACAAAGCGATGGCCAGCTGAAAACTTTCCACATCTTGCAGATAAATTAACAAAATATAGCAATGCTAATGCAAAAATAATTATGTCATGGGGCCCTCAGGAAAAAGAGTTAATAGAGAATATTAAAAGCAACATGAACGACAAAATTACAATAATGCCTCAATCTACTATAAAACAACTTGGGGCAATAATTAAGAGTTGCGATCTTTTTGTTGGTTCTGACACAGGGCCTACTCATCTTGCAGCTGCATTAGAAGTTCCTGTTGTTGGTCTGTATGGTCCCTCGGATCCTGAAAGAAACGGTCCGTACGGAACAAAGAATATTATTATTCAGAAAGATATACCATGTGTTTCGTGTTGGAAGAGAGAATGTGATAAAATTGATTGCATGAAGAATATATCCGTTGATGAAGTATTTGAAGCATGCATGAGATTGCTCGTGACGAAATAAAAATGAACAGCTCAAAAATATCCGTTATATGTGACAGAATTATTGAGTATGGCATACTCCTTCTGGTTTTTATTATGCCGTTCAGGGACCATACTGCTTCTGTAGAAACAATTGCTCTTCTTATTCCTCTCATTGCATGGATAGTGAAGCTGAGATACGTTCCTGATGTACAGTTTACAAAAACCTCTTTGAATTTTCCTATTATGTACTGGGGAATTGTTGTTATGCTAGCCTCAATCAGTTCTATAGCTCCTTCATATAGTTTCTATGAATTCAGGTCCCAGTTCTTGAAACAAATCGTCCTGTTTTTTATTGTAATAAATAATATAAAAACCAATAAACAAATGCTGAAAATAGTATACATATTAGCTATTTCAGCATGTGTCTTTTCTATATATGGCATATCTGGCTATTTTAATAGCACATTAACAGAGTATGGAAGAGCTACAGGCGCCTTTGGCAGCTATAGCCGTTCAGCAATGTACTGTATACTTGTTATCCCTTTAATTCTAACAGTGTTTTTCCATACTAAAAACAAATACATAAAACTGGTTTTGATTTTATCTGCTTTCTTAACAGGTATATTATTAGTGCTAACTTTCACTCGCGGGCCATGGCTAATACTATTCGGCATTCTTTTAATATTACTGTTTAGAAAGAACAGGAAGATGCTGATAGCCTTTTTAGCAGCATTACTGCTTTTGGTCCTCTTTTGTGGACCGGTTACTGAAAGAGTGAAGTTTACATTTGAGTTTAAAGAAGGTATTAACCGAGCTTTATCCGGACGCTTAACATTATGGCACAATAGTCTTCAGATTATAAAAAAACACCCTGTGCTAGGTGTGGGATATGGGCCAAATATCTTTAGAAAAATGTATCTGCATCCAGAATATAAATTCTATATTACTGATCCTCATGGCAATTTCCAGCAGTCAGATGCGCACAATCTTTACTTGCAGATCCCCATAGAGACAGGGATAGTGGGTCTTGTAGTCTTTATGTACCTTCTGGCAGGATATATAAAATATGTTTATAAGTCGTACATACATACAGAAGACTATTTTAAAAAGGATATATTATTTACAATTCTTTTGACAATTATTGGGTTTTTAGCTTGCAGTATTTCCGGATACTTTTACGAAGATAGAATAGGGCTTATGTTTTGGTTGTACATGGCTATATCCATAGGTATAGGAACTAATGAAAAAGAAAAATACGCCTAGCAGAATTGTATTCTTTCCAAAGGGCGATTATAACATACCAAGCACAAGATACAGATGTGTGTTTTATGCCAGAGAATTGAAAAAGCACGGATTTTTTACTTCTATAATGCCTCCTCGTCCAATACTCAAAAAGAATATATGTATTGCGCGATACAGAGAAGCAATAAAGACTATAAGGGAATTGAGCCAAAATCGTAAAGATGCTATTATTTATGCTCAAAGAACTGTTTATCAGTCAGACTTTATCAGATTTCTATGGGTGTATAAAAAACTATTTAATATAAATGTAGTCTTTGATTTTGATGATGCTATATTCTTAAGGCGTAAGAAGCGCACAAACAGAATGCTAAGGATCTCAGATGTTGTTATTGTTGGAAGCCACTTTCTGGCTGAGTACGCCCAAAAGTATAATGATAATGTTTACATTGTGCCAACAGCTATTGACACAGATAAATTTAAGCCTGCGCACCTGAAGAAAAGAGCTGAATTTAAAATAGGCTGGGTTGGGGACGGAAAGACATATCAGGATGACCTTATAATGTTGAGGGAGCCCTTAATGTCCCTTGCAAGAACCCATAATATAATATTTAAGATAATAGGCACTAAAGATTGTGATAAACTAAAAAGGACTTACGGGGAATGTGAATATTTAAAAGTTGAGATGATCGACTGGATGGAACCTGATGAGATCCCATCTGAATTGACAACATTTGATGTAGGAGTGTATCCTTTGCTGGATAATGAGTGGAATAAGGGGAAATGCGGCCTCAAAGCCCTAGAGTATATGTCCGCAGGGATTGTCTCTGTATGCAGCGACGTAGGTGAAAATAAGTATTTCGTAAAAGACGGGAAAGATGGACTTCTGGCAAGAACCCCTGACGAATGGGAAACTAAACTCAGAGCTTTAATTGAGAATACCCAACTTAAGAGACAAATAGCTCTGAATGGAAGAAAAACTGTTGAAGAAAAATACTCCATACATGTTGCCGGGAAAAAGCTTGCAAAAATATTAAAAAACGAATTCTGAAATAAAAATAGCGCGGAGGAATAGTCCATGAGCAGAATACCAATTCTTTTCTATCATAAAATTAATTATCCGAATCCTGAATCTACGGAACAGTGTTTGTACGTAACGCCAAAAGATTTTGAAAAACAGATGAATTTTCTTAAGAAATGGAATTATATGACCGTTTCTATTGATGATGTTGTTGCAAGTACCAGGAGAGAAAAGAAATTTCCTCAGAGACCTATTGTAATAACCTTTGATGATGGCTATCTTGACAATTATACATATGCATTTCCCATTATGAAAAATCTAGGATTTACAGGTACGGTTTTCTTAACAACAGACGCAGTTGGCAAAACTATTGCTTTTGATGAAAGCAAAGAAAAGGTTCCTGAGAAATTTATGTCATGGGAAGATGCAAAGAAGATGCAGGCATTTGGATTTAGTTTTGGATCTCATTCATGTACTCACAAACGTATGGCTAAGTTAACAGATGAGGATGCATGGGACGAAATAACAAAATCAAAACAAATTATTGAAGAAAATCTATCCCAGCCAGCAAAATACTTTTGCTATCCATATGGTGATTACAATGAAAATACAAAGAATTTTCTCGCACAAGCCGGGCACAAAGGAGCATGTGCAACAAAAAGAGGCATGAATCATACAGCTGAGACCATATTTGAGCTGCGAAGAATACCTGTAAAGAAAAATACGAATATCTTAAAGTTTATTTTTTCCATTACCCTTAAGTACATAAATAAATAAACCACAAGAAAAAATCGAAATGTCCAAATTGAAAAAATTTCTTTATATTCTATTCATCATCTTTATCAGCGCCTTTGTGTGCTATAAGCTTCTCAGTGCATTCGGCGGTTTGTATATCAAGAAAACCATTTACAGAGTTTCTCAAGGCAGGGTCTCTGTAAAGAAAGCGTCTATAAAATTCAATTTTCACACAGTAAGTATTCAATTCAATGATCTAAAAATATTAAATGAACGTGATCTTAAAAAGAATTTTCGCGCAAAAACAGTATTCGCAAAAATAAAAATACGCCCATTATTAAATAGAGAACTAGTTTGCAGCAATGTTATTGTTATAGAACCTCAGGTTAATATAAAACTTCCATTTTCTTCCCAACGGACAGGAAGAAGAACGGTTTTTAAAAAACCCCGTTCTCCCAAAAGATGGAAATACACTTTAAAGAAGCTGGAGGCAAAAGGCGGGAGTGTCTGCTACTACGACGCTTCATCAAAATCTTCAATAACAGATATTAATCTAATATTAAGTGATTTTTCACTGATAAATCCTTTCCCTTTTTCGCTAAAAGGGCAAATTCTTTCAGGAGAGAACCACACAGAAGTTGCGGTCTCAGGCAGAATATTACATATACCTGAACCGTTCAGGATTGCGGATATAAAGATTGAATCATCTGTCAAAGTTTCGTCTTTGAAAGTGGAGAATTTCTGGTGGATATACGGGAGATACGTGCCGTTTGAGACATTGTCGGGTATAGTTGATATACAAGGAACATACAACGGGTCTTTTAGAGGAAATTTCAATTCCTCAGGAAGAATTGTTTTTAATAATACAAAGCTTATCTATCGCAATATACACAAAAAAGATATCACTGCTCAGAAGTGTGTTATAGATTACGGCTATGAGATGGACGCAAAAAAAATATCTATTAGAAAATTCGATTTAAACTCCGAAGAATTTTTAGTGAACGGCACATTTAATCTATGTAATTATCGTTCCCCCGACAGGCATATGTCCGCGAATGTCTCAATTAAAAATTCAGCCGTTGCTGCTCCTCCTATTGATGTTACAGCTAGAGTTATCTTGAAGAATAACATTACAAGTCTTGAGATAGAAAAGGGCATATATGATGACATAAAAATCATTGCGCCGCATCTTCCGCTCTATATAAAAGACAAAATCTTGCATATCGATGGGGTAAATTTGAAAACGGCAGATGGGGAGGCTAATTGCTCAGGTAAACTTAATTTTTCTTCTCCGCACGGCATTGAATTTGATTCAATATATAAAATAAAAAATGTTGATATTCAAAAACTGCTTTCGAAATTTGGTATTGAGAATCTTACATTTAGTGGAGTTCTGAACTGTGAAGGGAATATAAGAAGCCGTGGTAACTCTATGGATGAAATAAAAAAGAACTTGAGCGGGAGTTTAGGGATAATATTAAATAATGGATATTTAACTAAACAACATATATTGGTTAGAATGTTCACTCTTATTAATATGTATGATGTAATAAAATTAAGGCTGCCTAGAATGGATAAGGATGGAATAAAATATAATACAGCCACAGCTAAAGCAGTAATAGACGCTGGAACAATTAATGTAGAAAGTCTATATATTGACGGCGAGAGAATGAGAATTTCAGGAAAAGGGAATATTGATCTGGTTAAAGAGTCCACAGATATGGTTTTTGGAGTCAAACTTTTTCAGATCGTTGATGAGGTGTTGAATAAAATACCGATTGTAGGTTATATTGTAATGGGAGAGAAGGAGAACTTATTTGCCTTTTATGTCAGACTAAAAAGCGGTAAAGGCGGATACTTAAAGGTAACAGCCGTCCCGTACGAATTACTGGAAGATGTGACTGTAAGACTGTTTCAGCGATTGTTAAAATTGCCGTTAAGGATGATGAGGCCTATTGTGAAATCTATAAATAAAAAAAGCAATGCTAAAAATAAAAGATAAGATAATATCAACTATTTTTAACATTTTTGCTCAAGCCGGTAAATCCGTATATCTTGTTGGGGGCTCAGTACGCGATCTATTAATGAAAAAACCTCTCAATGATTACGATTTTGCCACATCTGCAACACCTCCTGAAATTATCAGGATTCTACGAGACAGCAGGATAAGAACATATCCTGTTGGCATAAGTTTCGGAACAGTCGGCGCATTTATAGATCAGGTTGAATTGCATATTACAACATTCAGAAAAAAGGAGAGATACAGAGGATTCAGCAGAAAACCTGATGTTGATTTTGGAACTAACATAATGGAGGACTTAGAGCGCAGGGATTTTACAATAAATACGATAGCTATAGGTGCTGACTTAAAAATAATTGACCCTTTCAAAGGAAGAGAAGATTTAGAACAAAAGATAATCAAAACGCCTAAGGATCCGGATGCTGCGTTTGAGGATGATTCTCTAAGGATACTAAGAGCATTAAGGTTCCAGTCTCAATTAGGATTTGAGATTGAAGAGAAGACTCTCATATCCTTAAAAAAGAACGCTTACAGACTGCTAAACCTTTCAAGTGAGAGAATAAGAGATGAGATGACTAAGCTATTACTTGGCAGTTATGTGGAAGTAGCGTTGGAAAAGCTAATGAAAGAAGAAATAATCAACTATTTTTTACCAGAACTTGTTCCTCTAAAGAACCTGCATGAAGATAGCCGGCTTCATCATAAGGATGTTTGGATGCATACAGTAAAAGTTGTTAATAATTGTCCTTTAGATGAAAAAATCAGATGGGCTGCACTGCTTCACGACATAGCAAAACCATATGTTAGAACAATAGATGAGAAAAATGTGCATTTTTATAGGCATGAAGATTTAGGCGCTAAGATGGCATGGGGAATCCTTTCAAGACTCAGGTTCTCCAATCAGGACCGCAGGCACATATGCTTTTTAATCAGTAAACATATGCGGGCAAATCTTTATACTTCTCTATGGACAGACACTGCAGTGAGACGATTTGCAACTAAGATGGGAGATAAACTTTCAGATGTTCTCAGCATCTCTAAGGCTGACATAACATCATACAGGAAGGAGAAAGTTGCTAAAAAGCTGAAAGAACTATCTGAGCTTGAGGGGAGATGTAAGGAGTTGATTTCAGCAAAAGAATCCAAATTTCCAATCACCGGAGACGAGTTAATGGAGAAATTCAATCTTTCCCCATCCCCTTTAATAGGAAAAATGAAGAACAAGATACTGGAAGCTATTACAAACGAGACCCTGCCAGAGAATAGTGAGAATAAAGAGATATACTTTGAATACATTAAGAAGGTATTTAAAGAGGAGCTTAAGAAATAAGTGCAGACTATATTACACATAAACGCAGGTGAGGTCTGGAGCGGGATAGAGCAGAGAATATTAACTATCAGCAAACTTCTCCATAATAAAGAGTTCAATATAATTCTGGCTGTATCTCCGTCAAGTCCATTATATAAAAAAGCGAGTTCGTATAATATCCCATTATTGTCTCTTAAAATAAGCAAGTGGAAATTTAACCCGGTAGTTATATGGCGGCTGTCACAGTTTTTAAAAACTCATAAAGTTGATATCTTACACACACACCGTTCATCAGACCACTGGATTGGTGTCCTGGCTGTTAGATTATTTAGCTTGTCTAGTCAATGCAAGATTATCCGCACACGCCATAATTTCACAAGAATAAAAAACAACAGGATAAACAACAAACTGTACAAGGAATGGACAGATAAAATAATAGCAGTGGCTGAAGTGATAAAAAGACAGCTGGTGGATGAAAATAATATATCTGAGAATAAAATCATAACTATCCACAGTTCTATAGACACAGAAAAGTTTAAGGGCGAGTTTGATGAAGGGCAAATACGTAACGAGTTTGGAATCTCAGCGGATACTGTGGTTTTAGGAATGGTAGGAAGATTAAGAGAGCATAAAGATTATCCAAATATGTTTGTGACACTAAAGATTATTATTAAAAAATTCAAGAATGTTAAATTGCTGATTGTTGGAGATGGAATTCTGGAATCGCAGCTTAAAAGCATGGTTCAAAGAATGGAATTAAGTAATTATGTTATATTCGCAGGTAAAAGAGAGAGTATACCCCAAATTCTCTCAGGGATTGATATATTTGTGCTCTCTTCTTCTGTTGAGGGATCTCCTGCTGTAATCAAGGAGGCGCTTGTTATGGAAAAACCTGTTGTTTCAACTAATGTAGGTGGAATTCCCGAAATTATTCAAAATGGAGTTACAAGTATTTTAGTTCCACCCCATAATCCAGAAGCTTTAGCTAATGGTATTCTTGATGTGATAAATAATAGAAACAAATTCTTAGAAATGGCCAAGAGAGGGAAAGAAGTCATCATCAATCAATTTTCAGAAACCAAACTTGCAGAACAGACAGCAGAGGTGTATCAAGGACATGGTTAAATTTAAAAGTGCGGAGGAATCCCTTCAGGGAAGTGAAAACATGTATAGAATACTCCTTGAGAATCTTCCTCAAAAAATATTTCTTAAAGATAAAAACTCAGTTTATGTCTCCTGCAACGAAAATTATGCCAGAGACTTAAAGATTAAAGTTTCGGAAATCGCCGGAAAGACAGAAAGCGATTTTTACCCTAAGAAATTAGCTGAAGGATACATGGCAGGCGATAAAAGAATTATAAAATCAGGAATAACGGAAGATATTGAAGAAGAGTATCTTCTGGATGGACAAAAAAAATTTATTCATACAGTCAAAACACCTGTTAGAGATGAGAAAGGTAATATCATAGGAATATTGGGTATCTTCTGGGACATTACCGAGCAAAAAAAGACGGAGAAACAATTAAAGGAAAGCGAGAAAAGATATCGGCTCTTATTTGAAACTTCACGTGACGCAATAATGACACTTGCTCCGCCATCTTGGGATTTTACTTCAGGGAATGCTGCCACACTTGAACTGTTCGGCGTAAAAGATATAAAAGCGTTTGTTTCTATGCCTCCGTGGATGCATTCTCCTAAGTTTCAA
>Ga0207996_1001475_pt1 | contig 16250 bp, 10 predicted proteins | sample AntAceMetag02UKG_FD_184773 | JGI IMG/M metagenome (GOLD analysis project Ga0207996, IMG submission 184773) | Saline lake microbial communities from Ace Lake, Antarctica - Antarctic Ace Lake Metagenome 02UKG (SPAdes) (version 2) | ecosystem: Environmental > Aquatic > Non-marine Saline and... | reverse complement strand
CATGGCGAAGGTTAAAAGGCATGCAATGATTAAAACTCGATCCTTATGTCGTTCGACCAGATCAGAAAACGGTGAGTTTTGAAATTACTTGTAAAGATTTAGGAATAAATTGTATAATATTAAATATAAAAGCAAAATGTCAGCCGGTTTTATTCTTTTAATCCCAGCTTCGAGAACGTGAAGAGAAAGTTCGCTTTCAGGAGGTGAGAATTTTCATGATTAATAACAAGGGTTTGAAAATACATTTATGTTTCATCTTCGGCCTGCTGTTTTTAATAACAGGATGCGCTTCGTCGCAGCTTCATGTTATGGCAAGAAAAGGGGACGTTAAAGCAGTGAGTGCACTTCTTGACAATGGCGCTGATGTGAATGCAAAAGATCCGGGCTTTAGCTGTCCAGGTTGGACACCTCTGCATTGGGCCGCTTACTTCAATCGCCCTGATGTCGCGCTCCTGCTTATTGAACGAGGTGCAGACTTGAATGCAAAGGGACATTGGAATTTCGGAACATGGACTCCTTTACAGGTTGCTGAAAAGAAAGGGAATACTATGGTTGTCCGCATGCTCAGGGAAGCTGAGGAAAAAGAGTATAAAAAGCTTTATGCAAAAGAGACAAAGGAAAGCGATCAGAAGTCTGAAAAAATCCTACGCAGAGAAACTTCCAAACCCACAATCATCAAATCCGATGTTGACGAACTACCCCAGGTGCAGACAAAGCCAAACAAGAACGCCTATGCAATCGTCATCGGAGTTGAAAAGTACCGCCAGAAGCTGCCCAAGGCCGACTTTGCGGGCAATGATGCCAGAATTATGGCAGAATACCTTGAAAAAGTTATGGGGTATCCCGGAGAAAATATTGTCACGCTCATAAATAATTACGCAACCAAAAGCGATTTAGAAAAGTACCTGGGAAAATGGCTTTCCAATAATGCCGAAAAAGACAGTTCCGTATTTATCTATTACTCAGGACACGGAGCACCCAATCCTAAAACAGGAGATGCCTATCTCGTGCCATACGATGGAGATCCATCGTTTATCGAAGAGACGGGATATCCCCTAAAAAGGCTTTATGCGAAGCTCGACAAACTGCCTGCCAGAGAAATCATCGTTGTCCTCGATTCCTGTTTTTCAGGCGCGGGTGGCAGGTCGGTCATCGCGAAAGGCACACGCCCCCTTGTTATGAACATGGATAAGCAGGTGTCTCACAGTAACAGGATAGCTATTCTTACCGCCTCCGCAGGAAATCAGATAAGCTCGACACATGATGAAAAGGGGCACGGCCTTTTTACATACTTTCTGCTTAAGGGGATTAAGGAGGGAAATTCCGAACTTGGAACACTCTACAATTACCTTAAACCTCAGGTGGAACGGATTGCGCGGAAAACATATAATAACGAGCAGACGCCAGGGCTGATTGCTCCAAAGGGGCTTTTGAACCTGAGACTTTACGACCGGTAGTTGCAGGAGGTAGGTTATGAAAAAGGGTGATGTAAAGGGTTTTACTTCTTTAATCAGTGTAATCTTTATCCTGCTTATAGGTATGACGATGTCCGGCTGCGCCAGCATGATGGGCGAGTCGGGCCATATGGCCAACTCGCTGAACTACGTCCGCCAGCACAAGGGGGAGGGCCTGCGGCGTACCTTGCTGGGCAGCGAAGCGGAACTTACGGACATGGCGGTGAAGAGCATGAGGGAATCCAGCTTCACCGTCGTTCGGGAGCCTCATGCGGTGTTGGCCGAATCAAGGGATGTTGATATGTCTTACGCCTTCTATTTCTATCCATCCCAGACGGACAATCAGACTGACGTCGAAGTCCTCATTGCCAGCCCCTGGTTGACAGCCGAACAGATGCGGAAATTTCAGGAGCAGGCATTTACAATCAACTTAGTTGATATAAATAAGAAACTTCTGGAAAAAGGATATGATCCTAATGTGAAGGTGGAGGGGGCATGGCTCCCATTAAGTACTGCGGTATTTGATGGTCAAATAGAGACCGCAAAAAAATTAATAAATAAAGGTGCAGATGTGGATTTGGCGATCTATGAGCTAAAAGAAGTTGCATCGAAGCAATTGCCCTACTTGAGCTATCCAGATAATAGAAAACTATATGATAAAGCTAATTTAGCTGTTGAAATGCTAAATAGACTTATGCCCAAGCAGATGGTACAACAAACTAATGTTTCTCAAAACATAACCAAAGAGGACCTTGCAACCATTGTTAAATCTGCGGTTGAAGATGCAAAAAAGTCTCAAAATAAAGACATAAAGACAATCTCCGCTGTTCAATCAGATATAGACAAACCCTTTTTCAGCACAGCTTCAAAAATCATGGGTGCCAATGATTATGCAATTATCATTGGCATTGAAGGTTATAGCAGTTTGCCGAAATCTGATTATTCTTACGACGATGCCAAGCTGGTAAAAGATTACCTCAAGGCTTTAGGTGTAAAAGAGAGAAACATCGAATTGTTGACCGATGAAAAGGCAACGCTGTCAGGGATAATGAAATCGATCGAAGCATGGCTGCCGAACAAGCTAAAGAAAGGCGGAAAGGTTTTTGTCTATTATTCCGGCCACGGCTCTCCTAACCCGGTAACAGGCGAGGCTTTCATCGTTCCCTATGATGGCGACCCCAATTATCTTGATGTTACAGGATATCCCCTGAAACGGCTGTATGAGAAACTGGGACGGCTGCAGGCATCCGAAGTCATTGTTGTTTTGGACTCCTGTTTTTCCGGTGCAGGCGGAAGGAGCGTCCTTGCCAAAGGAGTGCGGCCATTGGTTATGACATCACATAGCATGGTCATGCCCCAGAACATGGTAGTCCTGTCAGCGACTCAGGGCACGCAGATAAGCACTTCGTCTCAGGAAAAAGGTCATGGAATATTTACATACTATTTCCTCAAGGCACTTAAAGACGGCAAGAAATCTGTCTCTGAAATCTATGAACATATAAAGCCATACGTAGAAGACGAGGCAAAATCAATAAATGTCCAACAATCACCAAGTATCAATCCGAGTTTAGACAAATTAAAAAGAAGGTTTTTATTAAAAAAATAAAGCAGAGGGAATCAAAAACCGTTATGAAAAAGATTAGAAGACTATTTTTATTGTTTTTAGGATTGATGCTTTTGTCAGGTTGTGTTTCGGCTTATAAACCAGGAGGGTCTCTGGGAATAACGGGATCTATGGGAATAAATATAGGTATGGTTAATATCGATGGTCTTATTGTCCAGCAATATAATTTAAAAAGTAAAGAAGGAGTTTTTATAACAGATGTTATTAAAAATTCACCAGCAGAAACAGGAGGATTAAAAAGAGGAGATATTGTTCTAAGGTTTGATGGGAAGAAGATTAAAAGCGTAGAAGATTTACAAAAGATAATACGGAGAAGAGCAGATAAAGAAGTTGATATTGAAATTATAAGAAATAAGAAGAAAAAAATTTTGGAAGCAAAAGTTGGGAAAAAAGAAATAGTATGGAAAAAAGATTGGTTAGATGTAAAAGCGGCAAAAGAAGAAGATTCTGGTGATGCTCAGGTGAAAAAGGGTAATCTTCGAGAGGCATTAGAACACTATGCTGCTGCTTTAAAAGAAAATGTATCATCAGATGCTGGTTTTCGTATAAAAGAAAAAATTAAAGATGCAAAAAATAAATTGGAAGGATTATTTAAAACGCTTAAAGGGCATACGAAAAGTGTGAGATTAGTATTATTTTCGCCAGATGGGAAATATATTGCATCAGCAAGTGAGGATAAAACAATAAAGTTGTGGTTAGTAGCATCAGGTGAATGCTTAAAGACATTGACAGGACATAATAGTACTTTGAAATCACTATCATTTTCACCGGATGGGAAATATATTGCATCAGGAGGTTATGATAGAACAATAAAGCTTTGGGAAGTAGAAACAGGCAGGTGTATAAAGACACTAAATGCCCGCCAAGTATCCTTTTCACCAGACGGGAAATATCTTGCATCAGCAAGTCAGGATAAAACAATAAAGCTTTGGGAAGTAGAAACAGGCAGGTGCATAAAGACACTAATAGGGCACACTCAGAATGTGGAAGTCGTATGCTTTTCACCAGATGGCAGATATCTTGCCTCAGCATCAGGAGGATGGGATGATAAATCAATAAAGATCTTGAGTATGGATGATTACAAATGCATAAAAACAATTAAACATTATGCTAGTTATAGCTTGGAATCACTATCCTTTTCACCAGACGGGAAATATATCGCATTAAGAAGTTATGATGAAGGAACGTTGTGGAAAGTAGCAACAGGCAAACGCATAAAAGAGATATCAAAACCTGCTTTATTATCCTTTTCACCAGGCTGGAAATATATTGCCTCAACAAATCGTGATAAATCAAAAATAATAGAGCTTTGGGAAGTAAAAACAGGAAAGCTTGTAAATACACTCAGCGGGCATGCCAATACCTTGAAATCACTATCTTTCTCACCAGATGGCGAATATATTGCGTCAGGAAGTGCTGATAAAACAATAAGATTGTGGGAAGTAGAAACAGGAGATTGTACAAAGACATTTACAGGGCATACTGGTTATGTAAATTCACTATCATTTTCACCGGATGGGAAATATATTGCATCAGGAAGTTCTGATAAAACAATAAGATTGTGGCTTAATCCTGCTGATTTGTTGTTGTTTGAATTCGTATATATAAATAATTCTGACACAGAACTTAAAAGCACTACCGGTAAAGTTTTAACAAAACTGCCAAAGGGAACCAAGTTAAAATTAGAAGACAAAAAAGATGATTATTTATTTGTTAAGGTTAGTGAATCATTAAAAGGTTGGGTAAACAAAGAGAATATATCTCGTGAAAAACCTGATTTAATGAAACCGGTAATCCGGATTATTGAGAAATCATTTAAAGACCCTGATATTTATTTAAAAGGAGTTGCTTATGATGATTGCAAAATAAGGTATGTAAAACTGGGTAATATAGATTTAAAAAAGGGAAGTTTTGAAGTTAAAAAAGGAAATTTCGGAGATGTTTATCCATTTGAAGTAAATGTAACAATTTCACCCGGCATGAAACTCGAATTAAAAGCAGAGGACAAGAGCAGCAAGATAACAATCATTCCCATTAATATTGAGGAACAAATAATAGATTATACTCCTGAATATGTTCAGCTTGAAGTAACGCAAGGAACATCTGTAATGAAAGAACCTTCAGATTCAGCAGGAATTCTTAGCAGGGTTAGCAAAAGAACAGTTCTTGTTGCGGTGGGTCATAAGGATGACTGGTATTATCTTGAAGGTGGAGGCTGGATTCATAATCATGTTGTTAGAGAAAAAGAGACCGCAATCGCAAAGCAGCAGTTCCTTGCTGGAGTTGATTTAAAAGTTGAAAAGCAAACAGGATCACCCAGGATATTAAAAGAACCGGTTGATGTGGATACTGATATACCACAGGCATTAAAGCAAAATGAAAATGGGATATGTGTAATATTTGGTATTGAGAAATACAAATATGCACCAAAGGCAACTTATGCAGATCATGATGCATCAATATTTTATAAGTATGCAAAATCAGTATTTGGCATACCTGAGAGAAATATTTATCTAAGAACAAATGAAGGTGCTACCAAAGGAGAATTTGACAAGGTATTTGGTAAAAATGGCTGGTTATCAAGAAGAATTGAAAAAGGTAAAGCAGATGTTATAATCTATTTTTCCGGTCACGGCGCACCTGATTTTAAAGCCAAAAAGCAATATCTTATACCTTATGATATTGATCCCAATTATCCACAAACCGCATATTCAATAGATAACATTTACAGAGCTCTTAGTGATTTAGATGCAAACTCTGTAACCGTATTTTTAGATGCATGCTTTTCAGGTGTATCTCGAGAAGAAGAGATGTTACTTGCCAATGCACGCCCAATAGTAATACAAACAAAAAATCCAATTGTTTTTAAAAATATAACTGTATTTACGGCATCAACAGGGGCACAGATATCTTCCGGATATGATTCAAAGAGGCATGGATTGTTTACTTATTTCTTATTAAAAGGACTTAGAGGCGATGCAGATTCGGATAAAAATAATAAAACAACCGTTAAAGAACTTTTTAACTATGTTAACCAAAATGTAAGGACTCAGGCGAAATACATTGACAGGGAACAGACACCACAGGTTCTACCCGTACCAAGCGATAAGGTACTCATCAAGAGTAAATGATAATCGTTCCAAACAACCAGTTGAGCCGACAAATAATATTTATAAAGTGAAAAACATGAAAAAACTTTTAGTAATTTTCTGCATACTTATCCTCCCTGTTTGTTCTTTCGCCTCAGAAAAACCTGTATGGGTGGAGGCAAAGGGAGAAGCTTATCTTGGTGAAATTGACACACCGAAAGAAGTAAAAGCAAGAGCCAGGAGGGATGCTCAGAAGAACGCGCTGGAACAGGCGGTAGGGGTTTTCATCAAGTCCCATACCCTCGTATCAAACAGCCAGTTAGCGGAAGACTTGATATATGCCTCTGTGAGAGGACAGATAGAAAAGTCTGAGATACTTCACGAGGGATGGGACACGAAAGAGAGGAGCCTTTACAGGGTAAAGCTTAAGTCTCTCATCAAGCCGGTGTATCCCGAAAAAGGAAAAGGGCTTTCCGTTAAGGCGTATCTTTCCAAAACAGACCTGAAAGAGGGTGAGGAAGTCAGGATATTTTATGAGGCGAGCAGCAACTGCTATCTGTATATCTTTTCCATTGCCTCAGATGGCTCGGTAACTCTGCTTCTGCCAAACTCGATCCACAAGGAGAATTTGATAAAGGCCGGAAGAGCTTACGAATTTCCAACTTCCGGAAGCGCGATCAGCCTGAAAGCCATGTTTCTCCCCGGCTATAAGGGAAAAATTGCGGAAGAACGGATCAAACTGATCGCCACCAAAGAAAAGGAGGGGATTTTATCACTCGGTTTTCATGAGGGGATGTTCAAGGCCTATGATTCTCGGTCAACAGGAATGATCAGTGATCTTGTAAAGAGACTCAACAGAATAGATCCGGACAAATGGACGGAAACAACTGCAGTTTATACTCTTACAAGATAATTCCGTTAAATATTATGCTGGCATGGGAACAGGCGTCTGTTTTACTTTAAACAGGGTGTAGTGAATTTAATTATGATGTGATGTATTTCATTGCAATTTTTATATTAAATAAATTATAACAGAGGTGTAAAAATGTTTTTGTGACTACTCGGGTAGGCTGAAGGCTAATAACCTGAGCAGTTACATGCTTTTTATGCGAGGCTGTCAATATCATAAAAAGGAAATTATTCATATTATGAGCATAATAAAAAAATCTTTATTGCTGATAATCATGTTTGCAAGCCTTTATCTTGTCGGATGCGTAGCTGTCGGCAAAAAAACTGCAATTGTTTCCGGTATACAGACCGCTTTTAAAGGAACTTATAAAGTTGATCCATACATGGAAAAACATATGCCGCATACTGTGGCTGTTCTTCCCTTTGTTGATGAATCAAAAAGCAAAAAAGGGGCTGAAGAGGTGCGCAGAGGTTTTTATAACCATCTCAGCTCCATTCCATATAAAGACATGGAACTGTTTCGTGTTGACCACCTGCTGAGAAAAGCAGGACTTGTCGACCCTGTTGATATATACAAAACACCGCCTGAAAAGCTTAAGGAAATCCTCAATGTAGATGCGGTTATTTTTGGAACCATATCAAATTTTGACAAGTTTTTTGCAGGAATATATTCACAGGTATCTGTAGGCGCTGAAATAAAGATGTACGATACTCAGGGACACTTTTTGTGGTCAGGCCAGCATGTAGCGCGCATACATGAGGGAGGCATCTCCGTCACACCCGTTGGCATTGTTGCTTCAATTATTGCTGCTGCCATGAATATAAGAGATATACAACTGCTTAGAGCATGCGACGATCTTTTCAGAGATATGGTCAAAACAATCCCAGCGGCGAAATACGCCGAAATGCTCAAAAAACCGCATATTGAGATGCTGGCGCAGGATTCAAAAGGAAAGCCTAAAAAAGCCGGCGATATAATTAAAGTTGCATTAAAAGGTGATCCAGGGATGCAGGCATGGTTTGATATCAGTGGTTTTAATAAAAAGGGCATTGATATGAAAGAAGTTGAACCCGGTGGATATGTAGGGTCTTACAGGGTAGTTCCGGGAGACAATATAAAGGATGTTTTTGTTACAGGTTATTTATCCGATAATGCTGGCAATACAACAAGCTGGGTTGATGCGACCCAAACCATAACCCTTGATACAACTCCTCCTGATAGCCCAAAAAATTTAACAGCCACGGGTCGTGATAATAAAATCTTATTAATATGGGATAAAAACACAGAGGATGATCTTTCAGGGTATATAGTTTACAAAAGCGATACTCCGCTAAGCGGTTTTAAAAAGATAGGTCAGACTGAATTTGCCGAATTTGAGGATAAAAATGCAATAAATTTAAAAGCCTGTTATTATAAAATTTCGGCTGTTGACCCGGCCGGGAATGAAAGCACCAGGGATGGGCCCGTTACTGGCACGGCAGTGCCTCCGGGTCCTACTTATGTAAAAGGAAAACTGGAAAAAAATACAATATGGTACGCTGGAGCAAGCCCATATATTATTGAAGATACAGTAATTGTTTCGGAAAGATCCTCTCTTTTAATTGAGCCGGGCACAATAATTAAATCCACTGGAGGAGGCCTGGTTATTAAAGGCGGAATAATTGCAAAAGGCGCCCAAAATCAAACAATTAGTTTTTCATCGGACAATGATAATGCCTGGGAAGGAATCATCTTTGACAATGTTAAGGTTGATAAGAATCTGCTTGAATTTTGCTATCTTAACAATGCAACCACAGGTGTTGAAATCAGATCATCATCGCCTGGAATTAAAAACTGCGAGTTTGTAAAAAATAATACAGCAATTAAAATTGTCGGAGGTTTTTCAAACCCAAAAATAGAAAACTGCATAATACACGACAACAGCGCTGCTGGTATTGAGATTTCAGATGGGGCAAAGGCATTTATTGAAAACAACTCAGTAAAAAATAACAAAACAGGATTTCTTATTCAGGATTCAGGAGCTGTTTCAGTAAAAGGCAATTTAATAATTAATAATAAAGGCTGCGGTATTATTATTAAAAACAGCCAGGCTGTTATATCAGAAAACAATATTTACGATAATGTCCTGTCAGACATTAAAGGGATATTTCATGGTAAAGCTGCAGATGCAAATAATAACTGGTGGGGTAAAACTGACTGGCGTAACTTTTTGAACAATACCAGCGGCCGGATAAATATCAAAACCATACTTGACGGCCCATATCCTGATGGGAAATCAATCGCTATACCTGTTATAACAAAGGCTCCTGACAAAAATATTGATGCTGATTCTATTTTTGCGTTTTCTAACAGCCCTTACAGAATAACAAAAGATCTGATACTGGATAACGGCGCAACACTCTATATCCAGCCGGGAGTTAAGCTTTTATTCGACAAACAAGTTTCGATTCTAATAAAAAACGGCGGCATAGCTGCCAGAGGAACAAAAGATAACCCGATTGTATTCACATCATCAGGATATTCTCCTTCGCCAGGGGATTATTTACATGCTGCATGTTTTTCAGCGCCAACCAGAGTCAGTAGTTTCTTTAAATACTGTAAGTTTGAATATGCCACAACAGCCATTGATGTGTGCTATGGCATGCCTGAAATTACTTTTTGTTACATTGCAAATAATTCTCAAAGTGGTATTAGATGTGGAAATGATGCGGGCCCGAGAATACTATATAATACGATTTCAAAAAACATGGGCACTGGCGGGATAGAATGCGTAGGCATGTCAAAGCCGGAAATTCATCATAATAATTTTATTAAAAACGCTGTTGCGATTCAATCTTTTTCAACTATCTATATAGATGCCCGCAACAATTTCTGGGGCAAGGCGCCTCCTGACAGCACAGTAATATGGGGTGAAAATATAAATACAGATCCATGGCTTGAAGCGCCTGATATGGATGCATTTTCTATTACACAAGAGAAGGAAGAACCAACTGTTTTCACCACGGAGGACACAAAGAATTAGTTACAAGTGCCTAAAATGCCTAAAGTATATTAAAGTGCGTAAAGTTAAGGTGTTTTGTCTATTTTAAAGCCTGCTTTGGCGCTAACTAACTACCGGCCAGCATAGTGAGCCCTTTGAAAAATGTTCAATTTTGTTCAAGTTCAAGAAGGGCAAAAATTTTAAACGTATGAATACATTGAGTATTTCGAGGCTTAAAATTTGAGCCTGACGCCGAAATTGAGCAAAAGAGGGCGTTTTGCAAAGTTCTCATAGTAGGCCTGAGCTAAGGTGTTAAAATGAATAGAAGATATTTTATAAAGTTTTTAAGTCAAAGTGCTCTTGTTTCTTATGGTCTTATGACCTGCCCTGTTTTGGGCTGGGCTTCAAGTGCATTTGATCTGGCTCTTGAAGGACAGAATCTGATCCAGAAAAAAGATTTTCCAAAAGCAATTAAAGCTCTTCAGGAAGCTGTTCGAATAGATCCTGAAAGTGACTGGGCGTTTGGTCTTCTTGGACGGGCACATCTTGGACTCAGCCAAAAAGCAGAAGCTGTGGCTGCATTCAGGAAGGCTGTAGGCCTGAATCCTTCTGATACATATTCCAGAATGATGATCGAAATCATAACACAAAAACCATTGCCTAAATCCGTAAAAAAGGAAAAACCTCTTACACCTCTTGAAAAAGAGGCAAAGCATGAAGAAGAAGCAATACTTAACAAACTGCGTGCTGAAAAAGGGCTGGGCTACAAAGTAAAGCGAGTTGTCATTGATGCGGGTCATGGTGGATTCGATCCAGGTGCTGTTGGAAAAAACGGGCTTAAAGAAAAAGAAATAACCCTGGCCCTTGCGATAAGCCTGCATGAAAGGCTGAAAAAAGAAGGAAACATCAAATCGTTTTTAACAAGAACCGGAGACTATTATATTCCGTTGAGCGCCCGAACGGTTGCGGCAAATCAGTTTCAGGCCGACCTTTTTATAAGCATGCATATCAACGCAAATAAAAACAGACAGCCCAGCGGTTCGGAAACATATTTTTGCTCTGAAAAAGCTTCAAGCGCAGAAGCTGAAAAGGTGGCTGCCCTGGAAAATTCAGTGCTCAAATATGATGAACACTACAAGAAAAAACAGGGCTATATAGATATTGAAGAAATTCTGTTTAAGTTTGAGCAGAATCTTAACTGGAGCGAAAGCGGAAAGTTTGCAAAGGCTTTTCAAGAACGTTTTAGGAAAAGATTGCCTCTTAAGAGCAGGGGAGTCCATTCAGCTAATTTTTATGTTCTGCGCAGAGCTAAAATGCCCGCAATACTTCTTGAAACAGGATTTATATCAAATCAGAATGATGAAGCCATGCTCAAACAACCTGCCTTCAGAGAAAAAATTGTGGATGCAGTGGCAAGGGGGCTTGTATGAAAAACAGTGGTCAGTGCTCAGGAATCAGGGGTAAATGTATCTTCTTTGCTATTATGCTGTTTTTTTGCTGGACAGGTGTTGTTGCAGCAACAGATGTAAATGAACTCATATTCCAGGGGGCTGACTACCATTACAAAGGGAAATTAGATGAAGCAACAGACAAGTTTGAACAGGCAGTAAAACTTGATCCTGAAAATGAATATGCTCATAACCAGCTTGGAATTCTGTATGGGAAAAAAGGCAGTTTTGATAAAGCATTTAAAGAATTTTCAACTGTCATAAATATAGACAGGCAAAATACTTTTGCTTTTTTGTGGACAGGGATTCTTCATCTGCGCAAAGGGGAAATGAATAGGGCCTTTGAAAGATTTAACAAAATAATTCAGATTGATCCCAATAATGCAGATGCATACTATTTCCTTGGAACTATTTATAATTTCAGGCGTAACCCGGTTGTGGCGATCGAATATCTGAAAAAAGCAAGTAATGCCGATTCTGGAGAGTCAGACACTCATTTTCGACTGGCAAGAGCCTTTCATAATGCAGATATGATCGCAAATGCCCTGCTTGAATACAATAGAACGCTTGAAATCAAACCTTCATATACAAAGGCGATTAATGAAATCGGATGGATTTACTATAATACAGGAAAAAGAGAGGCTGCATTAAAGCAGTGGAAAAAAACTCTGAAAATAAACAGCAAAGACAGAGACGCCATTCTTAATATGGCAAAGGTTTATAATGATCTTGCATGGGATGCCTTTATGTCTAAGGAAAAAGAGGTTGCCTTAACATACTGGCAAAAAACTCTTAACATAAATCCAGGCAATAAAGCAGCAAAATATTATATGGCAAAATACGGTTCAGGAAAGTAAGAAAGTAATAATTCAGTTATTAAGACACAAAGACTCAAGGAAAGGATATGAATTTTAAAAACCCCGGCTCAGACCTGGTCAATAGAATTATATTATATGCCTTAGCGCCTTTGTGGCTGAACTGTTACTAAAAAAGTTTATTTAAAAAAATAAGGAGGTATTATGAAAAAGTATGCGATATTAGCAATAGCGTTTGTTGGGTTGCTTGTTCTGCCGGCTTCTGTTTATTGTCAGCAATGGCAGGATTTAGTCGAACATCTTGGAAATGGGGACATTAACTGGACTAAAGGAGTTGTTCAGGCAAAGGGTATCGGAGCACCGCCTGAAAAATATTATGGCAAGCCTCAGGCCCGTCCCATGGCTTTAAGAGCTGCAAAATTAGATGCCATGCGTAATCTGCTTGAAGTTACAAAAGGAGTGAAAATCAGTTCAACAACTCTTGTTAGAGACTATGTTGCTGAAAGCGATGTTATTATGTCCCAGGTAGAGGGTATGGTAAAAGGGGCTCAGATAGTACACCGGGAATATATGTCGGACGGTACAGTTGAAGTTACCATACAAATGAGCCTTATGGGAGGCTTTGCGCAACTGGTTCTTCCCAGGGAAATTAAGCAGGTTGAAACAATCAAGCCCATACAGATTGAAAAACTATTACCCCAGGTTGTTGTTGAGCCTTTAGCGCCGGAGCTGGCTCCAAAAATTGCAGCAGAAGTCTTTACGGGCATGGTAATAGATGCAAGAGGCATTAATGCAAGGCCTGCCATGGCGCCAAAAATTCTTAATGAAAACGGCGAAGAAGTTTACGGATCAGCATATGTAAGCCGTGAGTTTGCGGTGCAACAGGGAATGAGCGGATATGCCAAGGATCTTACAGCAGCTCAGGGCAACCCAAGGGTTACAAATAACCCGTTGACTGTTAAAGGTCTGAGAACCGAAGGACCTGGACAGGCTAATATAATCATCAGCAATTCAGAAGCCTCCAGGCTTAAAGGTGCTTCAGAACATCTTTCATTCTTAAAAAAATGCCGTGTGATGATAGTGGTAGATTAGGCGAAAAGCTCGAAAAGTTACTTAAGGAGGAATCATGTTTAACAAAAAAATATTTTTTATATTGGCGGTTGTCAGTTTTTTCTTCTTTTATTCATGCGCGCCAAAGCCTATGGCCCCGAAAGCTGAACTGGATACGCCTGAGCACCATGTTACCAACGGCAATAAATTGCTGAAAGCAGAAAAACTTGACGCAGCATTTCATGAATTTAACAGAGCAAAAGAGCTAAATCCAAAATTTTCACCAGCTTATGTAGGTCTCGGGCTTGTTGATGGATTTAACAATAACTTTAAAAACAGTTTTAACAACATGAAAGAAGCAAGAAAGTATGCGCGTGGAGATGAACAGAAAATAGCGGTTACTGTTGGATTTATGCGTGTTTATATAATGGGTAAAGAAAATGCGGATAAAAACTGGTTTCAGCTTGTTAAGGAAGAGTTTGATAAATCCATGTTAATCGCAAAAGATGTTTCCGGGCCATATTTCTACATGGGTCTGGCCTGTAAAATGTCTTATAAATTTCATGAAGCCGCCAGCCAGTTTTCCAGAGTACTTGAACTTGACAAAGACTATGTAAAAGAAGCTGACAGGGAATATGAAATTGTACAAAAAATCGAAAGAGCCATGCCTGGTTCAAAAATTGGCAAAAAGATTGCTCTTGTCGAAAAAATTACACGTGCAGATATTGCTGCTCTTTTTATCGAAGAACTTGAAATTGATGAGATCTTCAAGAAAAGGACTCCCAAAAGGTTTGATACTGCATTTAAAAGCCCTGAAAAGGAACTTAAGGCTGGAGAATACGTAAAAATTCAGCCGGCAATCGACATTGATGATCACGTGCTGAAGGCTGATATTGATGCTGTAATCAAAATAGGAATCAAGGGGCTTCAACCTTTTCCGGATCACACCTATAAACCCTATCAAACCATAACACGCGCAGAATTCGCAATGATGATAGAAGATATTATTATAAAGGTTACCGGCGTTGACGATCTGGCTACCAGATTTATCGGGAGTGTTTCTCCTTTTCCAGACTTGAGAAATGATCTTCCGTATTTTAATGCTGTTATAATTTCTACAACAAGAGGAATCATGACGGCCATGGATCTTTCAACAGGTGAGTTTGATCCAATGGGTACAGTTTCAGGCGCAGACGCTCTTTTAAGTATTCGTGCACTTAAATCACAACTTTAGTGAGGATTAAAAGGATTAGATAAGGGGTAAGGGATTAAAAAGAATAAGGATTAAGGAGTGTTTGTTCGCAGAGAGATTCTTACTCCTTAACCCTTAATTAACATGGAGTATATTATTATGAGGTTTATTATTAACAGGGTAATGCCTTTGTTTCTTCTTTTTGTTCTTCTTTTTCCATTTTCAGCGCAGGCTGAAAATAATGCTGTTGAGGTAGAAATTCAGGGAGCAGAGGCAAAGGTCACCCTTATTGAAGGAAAGGTTGAGGTAATTAAACAAGGAATGATAAAGCCTCAACCTTTAATGCTTGGGGATTATGTTGCTCATGGCGATCAAATCACTACAAAAAAAGACTCCAGAATAGAGCTTAAGCTGCCTGATAAAAGCTTGATACGCTTTGATGAACTTACAACCTTTGAACTTGTATGTGTTGATTTCGACAAAAAAACCAAAAAGAGAAATATAAATGTAAGCATGCTATTAGGCAAAACATGGGCAAATGTATCAAAAAGGTTCGGGCAAAAAGGACGTTTTGCTGTTTCAACAAAGACAGCAGTTGCCGGTGTGCGCGGCACTGTTTACAGAGTAAATGTTGCTCAAGACAATACTGTACAGGTTAAAGTATACTGGGGAGAAGTCGGAGTAAGCAGCGCCCCGAAACCGGGTACTGCTTCGCAAACTCAGCAAATTATGAAACCGGCCAAAGTGCTGGGACCGCATCCTGTTGCCGGACCACATTCAGTATCAATGGAAGAATGGACATATATCGTAAAATCAATGCAGCAAATTATTATTCTGCCTGACGGCACACCCACAAAACCAGTGCCGTTTCTCGCATCCGAGGACGCAAATGACTGGGTCCTCTGGAACCAGGAGCGGGATAAGAAAAATTAAAACGCGAAGTACATGATTGGAATGTATCCTCAAGTCCTTGTCAATAAAATACGGCAGGTGTTATATCCTTTTGCCCAATCACTGCGTCAGGCTCAAATTTTAAGCCTCGAAATACTCAATGTATTCGTACGTTTAAACCTGATTTAAAATTTGGTCGTCTTCCTTGAACTTGAGCAAAATTGAAGATTTTTCAAAGGTCTCAATATAAGGCGGCTGACGAAGGAAGTTTTTGGAAGAGTTTTATTCTGCCGTTATCGATGAGCTCCTTCTTCCAGGATTATCAGGATGTCCCCCCTATATCCCCTATACCCACATACTTGCTTTTCGTTCAGGCACTAATTAACTTGTCTTTCAACGTCGATTAACCATCGGTATAGATCAAAAGCCTGTGTAGTGACTATATTGTCCAAACCCCTTTGCCTAAGTGAATCTTGATAGCGCTGATATGCTTCGTTAGTCAATTGTGTGAGTATATCCTTCTTCATTTTTCCTGTTATAATTTTTCCTTCACTTATTACCTCGCTTACATCTGAGTCGCCTTTCACCTGTTGATACAGGCGATGCAAAAGGCTATACTTATTAAAAGCCCCTTGAGTGGCGGAATCTTTACTTCCTCTAATTTTTAAAAGGCCTTGATAATCCTGATATGCCTCTTTGTACAATTGTTCCAGTACAAGCACCTTCTTCTGTGCATTGCTCAGTTCTACGGCCGTGGCCGTTCTCGTTGGATCTGTTTCGGTGGAAACACCATTAAC
>Ga0207996_1001473_pt1 | contig 16263 bp, 10 predicted proteins | sample AntAceMetag02UKG_FD_184773 | JGI IMG/M metagenome (GOLD analysis project Ga0207996, IMG submission 184773) | Saline lake microbial communities from Ace Lake, Antarctica - Antarctic Ace Lake Metagenome 02UKG (SPAdes) (version 2) | ecosystem: Environmental > Aquatic > Non-marine Saline and... | reverse complement strand
CTGTTGATATATTGTTATTAATAAAAGATTAAATTATCAGCACAATTGCTGTTTTTATTATGGCCGGTTCTTTGTTTACGATTTGTTATACATGAGTTTTTTCTGGTTTTAATTTAATTATAACTGTTGCGATAACTGGTAAAAAATACAGTTAAGTTATTTGAAAGTCATTTTATGAGTGACATTGAGCAGTTCTGGAAAAAGAGTCAGAATTGGACTTTTTACGACGCCATCAATTTTTTTGCTTCATCTGTAATTAACGGCACAATCTCAAAAAGATCTCCGGTGATTCCATAATCTGCCTTGGAAAATATTGGCGCATCAGGGTCTTTATTTATCGCTACAATAACTTTAGACGATGACATGCCCGCAAGGTGCTGAATAGCTCCGGATATCCCGCAGGCTATATAGAGATTTGGAGAAACAACTTTTCCTGTTTGTCCAACCTGATCTGAAACTGAGCGCCACCCCTCATCAACTGCTGACCGTGATGCACCTACGGCGCCTCCAAGAAGACCTGCGAGTTCTTCAATAATCGAAAAATCACTGCTTCCCATTCCTCTGCCGCCTGAAACAACTATATCAGCTTCAGTAAGATCAACCTTGCCGGTTTCCAGTTTTTTTTCAATGAAGATAAGATCAGTTTTTCCAATATTTATATCAGGCTTTTCAATTGATCCTGGTTTCGCTGTTTTTTCAATGCTCATGGAGTTTGGCCTTATGGCGACTATTTGCGGTTTTCCTTCAAGAGCCACATCAGCTAAAATTTTTCCTCCGTACATCGGGCGGGTTGCTACAAGATTGCTGTTTTCAACACGAACAGCAATACAATCCATGGCCAGAGGCGCATTTATTCTCGCTGCGATGCGTGCTGACAAATCTTTTCCCTGTGTTGAAGATCCCAAAATTACAGCAAAAGCATCTTCTTTTTCAATAATATCGGAAAGCACGTTAGTATAAGCGTCATTTGCATATTCGTAAAGAGCCTGGTTATCAGCTACAATTATTCTGTCTGCACCATACTGCCCCAGTTCTTTTGAGATATCTTCACCTGCTCCCAGGACAACGGCAGTGAGATCGCAGCCAAGGCTGTCGGCAATACGCCTTCCTTCACTTAAGACTTCGAAGGTGATTTTTCGAAAAACACCGTCTGACTGTTCTGCTATTGCGAGTACACATCCATGTGACATAATTTTCTCCTTACTATATTACTTTTGATTCTTCGTGCAAAATTTTAACAAGGGCTGCTGCCTTTGCCTGGGCAGATTCACCCTCAATAATTCTGCCTCCCTTTTTTTCCAGAGGATATTTCATGGCCACTATTTTTGTCTTTGGTTTGCCCACTTTTTCAGCATCTAATCCGATATCTGCAAGGGTTTTGATTTCAAGAGGTTTTTTCTTGGCTTTCATGATTCCCGGAAGAGAAGCATAGCGAGGTTCATTCAATCCGCGCTGTGTAGTAAAAAGTGCAGGCAGCGGGGCATCAAGCACTACGATTCCACCTTCAACTGTGCGGTGACATCTGATTTTTCCGTCTATGATTTCTTCCTTTGTTACCAGTGAAATATGTGGAATATTTAAATATTCGGCAACTGCTATGCCGACTTGGAAATTATCACCATCAACAGCTCTCTGGCCCGCTATGATCAGATCAAAGGGAATTTGCTTCAGGGCTGCAGCTAAAATACGCGCTGTTCCAAGGCTGTCACATTCTTCAACAGCAGGATCCTGTATCAGCACGCCGCTGTCTGCTCCCATTGCCAGAGCTGTTCTTATTGATGCTATTGTTCTTTCGAGCCCTGCAGAAAGAATTGTAACAGAGCCTCCATGGGCTTCCTTAAGCTTTATGGCCTCTTCAACTGCATATTCATCATAGGGATTAATAACCATTTTAAAATCATCGGTTTTTACTGATACTTTGTTATCGGCAATTTCTATAAATGATTCAGTCGACGGCACCTGCTTTAACAATACAACAATATTCACTTTCCTATACCCTTTCTTTTTTAGTAATATTTAAGCATTTTGCAATAAACATTGATATCTGTGGTAAAAAATATTGCCTTTTATATGTCAGTAAATCAAAAAAAAATTACAGCAGTATTATTTTGTTGTCAATATAATTGTCTGAATGCCTTTGCCGGCCTGTTTGTAAAATGAAATCTGTCAGTTAAATCCCCGTGAATAATAATCTGTCAATGATCCGTCTTTCTCACGAACAACTATCAGGCATTCAACCTTGTCTAAATTTTTGACAAGCTGCAGACCTTTTTCAGCGCCCATAACCATAAGTGCGGTTGCGAGACCATCTGCAAACGTGCAGTTATCCGCAATGACTGAAACGCTTACAACTCTGTTGGAAACAGGATAGCCTGTTTTGGGATCAAATACATGGGAATATGTCTTGCCGTATATTTCAAAAAAATTTCTATAATTACCGCTGGTCGCAAGAGCTCTGTTATTTAAGGTTACGACTTTGTATATTTGATCAAAAGAGCCGTATTTATCAGGACGGTTAATGCCTGTTTTCCAGTTTTTGCCGTCTTTTCTTAGACCAGAGGCATAAACCTCGCCACCGATTTCCACGATAAAATTCTGTATTTTATTTGTTCTGATTAATGCGGCAATCTGATCAACTCCATAACCCTTGGCAATTGATCCAAGGTCAACAGATACTGAAGACTTTTTTTTAACAAGATATCTGTTTTCAACAATATCAATATTGTCAAAACCGATTTTATTTAAAAGCCTGTCTATTTCTTTTTTTGCAGGAAGATTTCTTTTTTTTTCATACCTGTTAAAGCCCCACAGATTAACAAGCGGCATTATAGTGCAGTCCCATGCTCCGTTTGACAGTTTGTAAATATTTTTAGCAACAGCCATGACCTGTAAAAAATCGTCTGAAATATAAAATTTTTTACTCGTAGAGGTTAATGCATTAAACCGGCTGATTTCGCTGTCCTTTATAAATGTAGACATGCTATTGTTTATTTCTTTAAGCCGGATATCTATTTGTTCTTTAAGTTTTTCAGGATTTATAAAATGTTCTGCCGTAATTTTTACATGATAGGTGGTACCCATTGTTTTACCTGAAACAAGGACTTCCTGTGCAAGTCCATATCCGGAAGGGTATATGGACAGGACAATAAAAAATATTAATTGTAAAATTTTTTTCATAATCATAATAAGATTAACAAATTCGAGGCAGCTGTTCACCTGTTAACATGTCAACAATTCTGCTTCCGCCAATGCGTGTCTGCATAAACACTTTTCCGGGCAAATCATCAACAACCTCGCCGATAATACATGAATCTTTGCCGAACTCATCCTTTTTCATGGCCGACAGCACTGTTTCCGCATCATCAGGGCCGACAAAAGCAAGAAGCTTTCCTTCGTTGGCTATGTATAGCGGGTCGAACCCAAGAAGTTCACAAAGCCCGGCGACTTCATCTTTAACAGGTATTTTGTTTTCGTATATTCTTATCCCGGTCTTTGAACTGAGAGCAATTTCATTCAGAGCTGTTCCAACGCCTCCACGGGTAGGGTCACGAAGCACATGAATATTTTTGCTTGCAGACAGCATTAATCTGACCATATTATTTAATGGAGCTGTATCGCTTTTAATCGAAGAAGCGAAACGCATTCCCTCTCTCTGAGTCAAAACAGTAACGCCATGTTCTGCTATACTTCCACTTATAATGATCTTATCTCCCGGGCATGCCTTTTTACTGGAAAGGTCAACATTCTCATTTATTATGCCAATACCTGAAGTGTTTATAAAAATTTTATCTGCCGAACCTTTTGGGACCACCTTTGTATCTCCGGTTACCACTTTTACTCCGGCTTTTTCTGCGGCAGAGGCCATATCCTTAAGTATTGTTTTAAGGTCTGTTATGGGAAAACCTTCTTCGATTATAAGCGCTACGCTCAGATAAACCGGAGTCGCCCCGCACATGGCAACATCGTTTACAGTTCCGTTTATTGCCAGATCCCCTATGTTCCCGCCAGGAAAAAAAATAGGATCTACAACATAGGAATCAGTAGAAAATGCAAGTCGATTTTCTCCAAGATTAAATATTGCGCCATCATCAAGCCTGGCAAGTATTGGGTTGTCAAATATTGGAAGCATGATTTCCGCAGTAAGTATATGGGATATTTTTCCTCCGCTTCCATGATCTAAAAGAATTCTATCTTTTTTCATTGAGTTTGTCCTTTATTATGGTTGGTTTTTTTACGCTTTGTTTTAAATATAAATATAACAAAAAATTATGGCAGAAAATAAAACATAGGTAAAGTATATATTTTGAAAATAAAATTGCTTGAAATGAATAATATGATATGATATCAAATATCTTTTAATATGGTGGGTGTAGCTCAGTCGGTAGAGCACCAGGTTGTGGCCCTGGGGGTCGAGGGTTCAAGCCCCTTCACTCACCCCATTTTTTATGATACCTTTTCAAAATACCAAATTTTGTAAAGGTATTGTTTTAATACCTTTGAAAAATGTTCAATTTTGCAAAGGTCTCATTTTGCGCCCGTAGCTCAGCTGGATAGAGCACCGGACTTCGAATCCGTAGGCCGCAGGTTCGAATCCTGCCGGGCGTACCAACCTAATTACGATCTAATATTTCCCACAGCGAGACCTTTGAAAAATGCTCAATTTTGTTTAAGTTCAAGGAAGGCGAAGATTTCAACCACATGAATATATTGAATATTTCGAGTATTTATCAGCCTCAGGCTGATTGAAATTTGAGTTTACCCCGTAGCTCCGGCAGATGGTACTGGGGCCTGACGCAGAAATTGGGCAAAAGGGGGTGTTTTGCAAAGGTCTCACAGCCTGCTGTAGAGTTCCTCAATACTTCCATGGAAATTTTGACATAATTTTTTCTTTATGCAATATAATTCATATTATTTATCAGCTGAATTAATTATAGATATTAGTTTAATATCATAATATTTTAAATAGTTATGATTATGGCAAGCAAATTTCTACTATATATTATCCAAATTTATAGTCATAAATTTACAAAGTTCCTTTTAATTTTTAAATTAACAACCGGAGGAACATACAATGGCTAAAAAGCCTACCTATGAAGAACTGGAACAAAGGGTTAAAGAATTAGAAAAAGGACCCGATGAGAAGGCACAATTCGAAGATCGACTTAAGATTTTTTCATTAGCAATAGATCAAAGCAGTGAAGGTATAGCTGTGGTTGATTTGGATGGAAATCTGGAATATTTGAATGCCTCCTTTGCAATAATGCACGGATATTCCCCTGAAGAGCTTGTCGGTAAAAATCTCTCCATTTTCCACTTACCTGAGCAGTTACCATCCGTGGATGCCGCCAACCGACAGCTCAAAGAGACGGAAAATTTCAATGGGGAAATTTGGCATATCAGACGTGATGGCACAGAATTTCCTACCTTGATGCATAATTCAACGATTAAGAATGCCGAGGGCAAACCGATTGGTATGCTCGGTACGATTCGTGATATCAGCGATATGAAGCAGGCGGAGGCGGCATTGCGTGAAAGTGAGGAGAAACTCTCAGGGATTATTAATTCTGTGACAGGCCACATAAGCATGATGGACAGCGAGCACAATATTATATGGACAAACGATATCGCAAAGGAATTGTTCGGCAAGGATCTGGTTGGCAAGAAGTGTTATACTGCCTGTCATGGATATAAAAAGGCTTGCGAGCCTTGTATTGTTAAGAAGACTTTTGAGGATGGCAAAGTTCACAAACATGAGACTGAAGTTATAGGAGCGGACGGAAATCAAATGACTTTTTGGTGCACGTCCAGTGTGGTGGCACGAGATAGTCAGGGCCGGCCGAAAATGGTAGCAGAGGTTTCGCGTAACATCACCGATCGCAAACAGGCTGAAGTGGCCCTGCAGAATTCACAGCATATGCTGGAGACTGTATTGGACTCAATCCCATCCGCCGTCTTTTGGAAAGACCGTAATTCATTTTATCTTGGCGGCAACCGCAAATTTTTGAACACTATCGGCAAAAACTCTTCAGAAGAGATTATCGGAAAAAGCGACTACGAGCTTCCATGGACTAAAGAGCAGGCAGATTCGTTTCGGAAGTACGACAGAAAGATTATGGAATCCGGTATCCCTGAATTCGACATCATGGAGTCCCATATTAAACCTGACGGCACCCAGGCCTGGATCAAAACCAACAAGATACCGCTGCGAGATACGGATGGGAACATCATGGGTGTCCTCGGTAGCTATGAAGATATTACCGAGCATAAGGAAGCAGATGATGAACTGGAAAGGCAGCGAAATCTCTTTAAGATGATTCTTGAAACAACCCCTGATCTGCTTATTCTTAAGGATAGAAATTTTGTCTATCAGGCCGCAAATTCATCTTTTTGCAAGTATGTAGGAAAACCAATGGAAGAAGTTATCGGAAAAACAGACTATGACTTATTCCCTGAAGATGAAGCAGAAATATATCGTAGAGATGATGCTGAGGTAATGAAATCTTTAAAGCCGTTGATTCAAGATGAAGAAGCTACTGGCGTGGAAGGCAGGCAATGGTTTCATGTAGTTAAAACACCAGTATTTGATAATGATAATAAATTGATTGGAATTCTTAGTTCAGTCAGAGATATCACAGATAAAAAGCAGGCACAAGAGGATTTGCTTGCAAGTGAGGAAAGATTTCGCGAATTTGTGGAAGGTACAGACGATTTGGTAGCACGGGTGGACAGCAAGGGGAAGCTTGCCTATGTCAATGAAACCTCCAGGAAAGTCTTTGGCCTTAGCCCGGAAGAATGTATAGGCTTACCTGCTTTTGACTTTATACACCCTGATGACCGTGAAAAAACCAAGGCAGCCCTTGCTGAATGGGTTCGCGAACGGATTTCGAGTGCAACTTTTGAAAACCGTCAGGTCAGCCAAAGCGGTCAGGTGTACTATATGCAATGGGCAATAAATTTGCAGTTTGACAAGGATGGCAACCCGATAGCTATCAACTCGATTGCGCGTGACCTCACCAAACTCAAGCTGGCAGAAGAGAAATTAAAACATTACGCCACTACGCAAGAAGTTCTGGTACGAGAAGTTAACCACCGTGTTAAGAACAATCTGGCAGCCATTATCGGTATGCTTGGCATGGAAGAAGAACATGCCGCAGAGAAAGAAAGGACATATTATTTATCTTTTCTTCAGGATTTAACAGCACGCATCAGGGGGCTTTCCACGGTTCACGGTCTGCTCAGCGCAAGTGAATGGCAACCGCTTAAACTGAGTTTACTCTGCGAGCAGATATTAAAGAACTCCATTCATGCTACAGCGTTCTCAAAAAACATAAAAATCAGCATAACCCCATCCCAGATCATGATGAACAGTACCCAGTCCCATCATTTAGCCATGGTCATAAATGAACTGGCCACAAACAGCATAAAACACCGGGTGACAAATCGCGACAATATCCGTATCAACATAATAATTGAACAAGACGGCGCTAAAACAACTGTCCAATTCAAAGACAACGGACTTGGGTTTCCTGAAGAAATAGTAAAAGGGGATTTCAGCAGCTCAAATATCGGTTTTGAATTGATTAGGGGGATTGTCATGAAAAGCCTGGGAGGGGATGTCGTCTTTGAAAACGATAATGGGGCTGTGACAACAATTTCATTTGAAAATGAAATCAACATCGCTACAAAGAGGGATACAGTCTAATGAAAGAACAGAAGCAGATCCGGGTTCTTGTTGCAGAAGATGATTTTATGGTAAGTAAATCTATAACACGAATACTGAATGATATCGGGTATAAACAGGTCGGATTAGCATCAAATGGCGAGGAAGCGGTTGAGATGACGCTTTCTCTTCAACCCGATGTTATATTAATGGATATCAATATGCCGAAGCTCGATGGCCTGCAGGCAGCCAGTCAAATCCAGGAGAACTCACCCTCTCCGATAGTTATCCTGACTGCATACGATTCTCAGGATTTGGTCAAAGAAGCAAGCAAATCAGGCGTGGGTGCCTTTCTTATTAAACCACCTGATGCTTTTGAAATCGAGAGAGCCGTCACCATTGCAATGGCGCGCCACAATGATCTTATGGAACTGAGCCGTATAAATAAGGAGCTCCAGATCCGCAAAGAAGAGCTTGAAAAAGCCCTTGCTGAAATCAAAACATTAAGAGGAATACTTCCGATTTGCTCTCACTGTAAAAAAATCCGTGACGATAAAGGTTATTGGAATCAAATTGAATCATATATTCATGAACATTCTGAGGCTGAATTCAGCCATAGTATCTGTCCGGAATGTGCAAAAAAATATTATCCTGAGTTAGATATTTATGATGATAATGGCGAACTTACAGAGGGCTGATACTGCGAGATGGAATTCACCAATATCCTATCCATGGAGATTTTGACATAATTTTTTCTTTATGCAATATAATCCATATTATTTATCAGCTGAATTAATTATAGATATTAGTTTAATATCATAATATTTTAAATAGTTATGATTATGGCAAGATATCATAATTCCGCAATTCAAGAGAATAGAATCCGTATCTCGCAAGCATCTAATCCCGAAAAAGATAACAAATTGAAACGCTTTGAAAATTGTGATATATAAATACAATCTGCAAGAGAATCGTCTGATTCTTGAGTAGTACTCGTGGCAAGATATCAAAGGTTTTGATTGGTAATATTACAAAGGTGATGCCAGATCCGTATAATCACTTGTTAGCCCTATCGAAAATTGATATTCTGCCCCATAAATATAATTTTTTTTGACAGGCGTGGAAAAAGGATAAGCATGTTAAAAAAGCGGGAACTACTGGATCGTTTAACGAAAAAGAAATTTCTTGATATTTGTAAATACTTTGAAATAACAGGTCTGTCGGCAGGCAGAAAGGATGATATTGTAGATGAACTGATGAAGTATAGGGGCATAACAATTGATGAAATCCTTCCGTTGTTAAAAGTAAATGAATTAAAAGAGTTATGTTATGATTATGATATTGAGATAAAATCAAACAGAAAAGCGGATTTGATTGATGGTATTTCAGGAATAAAGAAGATAAAGAATAAAAAAATACAAAACAAAGGAAAGAAAAATAACCGGGAAGAAAAATCAAAAAGAGATAATCAAATGGCTAAGAAAAAAAAGAGTGAAAAAGAAATTGAACAATATGAGCATAAAGACAAAGACCGTGCAAATATTCCTCCTGTCGGGCTGGTAACACCTGCGAGTGACCCGGATACAGGAGATAAAAAATCCTATGAATATGATCCGCATCTTGATCCCCAATTGCAGTGGGCAGGAAAAGCCGAACATACCAGTTTTAAAGTGCCCACGGTGAGCCTGCATGTGCATGAGCGCATTGACCCTAAGACCATCATTGACACGGTAAAGAAGGAAAAAAAAGGGCTCGCACAACTATCGCTTTTTGATACCGCGAGGGAAAAACCACTGCGGGAAGCCATTGATTTTTACAAACACAAAGAGGGTTGGTCTAATCGGCTGATTGCCGGGGATAGCCTGCTGGTGATGAACTCTCTGCTGGAAAAAGAGGGCATGGCGGGTAAGGTGCAGATGGTATATTTTGACCCGCCTTATGGAATTAAATATGGCAGTAATTTTCAGCCCTTTGTAAATAAGCGGGATGTAAAAGACGGCAAGGACGAAGACCTGTCCGCGGAGCCAGAAATGATTAAGGCATTTCGGGATACCTGGGAGCTGGGCATTCATTCCTATTTGACTTATTTACGGGATCGGGTGTTTTTGGCTAAGGAACTTTTAGCTGATTCTGGGTCGATCTTCCTTCAAATTTCCGATGAAAATCTACATCTTGCTCACTGTTTGTTGGATGAAATATTCGGAGCATCGAATTTTATTAGCTTAATTTCATTCGTTAGTACAAGCGGGTTTGAATCTTCAACTTTAGCAAGAACTGGCGATTACCTTCTATGGTACGCTCGTGACAAGGAAAAAATTAAATATAGAAAACTGTTTGCAAAGAAGGATGTAAGTCCTCAAGGAGGCAAATATTCATGGTTGATGTTCCCCGACGGAACATACAGGGGGATATCTGCAAAAGAAAAACGTGGAGAGGTGTCGATTCCTGAAGATGCCCGGTTATATCAACCTACAAGCTTGATTTCACAGGGTGAAAGCAAGACTCCACAAATATTCAAATACAAAGATAAAAAATATTCGCCAGGAAAAGGCCAACACTGGAAAACAACCGTAGATGGGATGGATAATTTAGGAGCAGCAGACCGTATCCATGTAGCGAAAAATAGTATTAGATACGTTCGTTACGCTGATGATTTCCCATTAATGCCAATAAATAATCTTTGGACAGACACAGCCACGGGAAATTTTACCGCAGAAAAATTATATGTTGTTCAAACATCATTAAAGATAGTGCAACGCTGCCTTCATATGACCACCGACCCTGGCGACCTTGTTCTCGACATAACCTGCGGCAGTGGCACTACAGCCAATGTCGCCGAACAATGGGGCCGCCGCTGGATTACCTGCGATACTTCAAGAATCGCCCTTACCCTTGCCAAACAACGCCTGATGACAGCCAATTTTGATTATTACCAGCTGGCTCACCCTGAAGAAGGTGTCGGCAGCGGATTTGAGTATAAAACAGTACCGCATATCACCTTAAAAAGCATTGCCAATAATGAGCCACCGGCAACAGAAACCCTGTATGATCAGCCATTCAAAGATAACAAAAAATCGCGTATCACTGGCCCTTTCACAGTAGAAGCTGTTCCTGCTCCCTACGCCAAAAGCTTTGATGAACTGGAACAGGAAGACAGCGGCTCAGACACCTCCATTGCCCGCACCGGTGAAACCCATCGCCAGAGTGAATGGCGGGATGAATTAATGCGAACCGGTGTCAGGGCCAAAGGTGGCAGGATGATTCAATTTACCCGTGTTGAACCGCTTGCCGGTACAAAATTTATCCAGGCAGAAGCGGAAACCAAAGAAGATACTCCTAAAAAAGTGCTGGTCGTATTCGGTCCGGAACATGCACCATTGGAGCAAAGACAAGTAGAGGATGCCTGGCAGGAAGCCCGTGCCTTAATGCCTGATATGCTTTTGTTCTGCGCTTTTCAGTTTGAAGATGAAGCAGCCAAGGATATTGATGAACTCACACCTGAAATAGCCGGAATGCAGCTCATTAAAGCACAGATGAACGCTGATATGCTCACAGATGATCTTCGTAAAAAACGTTCAAGTAATGAGAGTTTCTGGCTGGTGGGTCAGCCGGATGTAAAAATCCACAGGAAAAAAGGCGGCAAGGTTCAGGTGGAAGTAATGGGTTTTGATTATTACAACCCCAAAACCGGAAATGTGGAAAGCGGCGGCAAAAAGAACATTGCCATGTGGATGCTGGATATTGATTATAACAACCGTTCGCTTTTTCCTTCCCAGGTGTTTTTCCCAATGGCAGGTATAAAAGAGGGCTGGAGCAAACTTGCTAAAAACTTAAAAGCGGAAATCGATGAAGAAAAAATTGAAGCTTTTAGGGGCACGACATCGCTTGAGTTTGAACCGGGTACAACAATCGCCGTAAAAATTATTGATGATCGCGGGATTGAATCTTTGCGGGTAATAAAGGTGTAGTAATGGCAAGCATAGTTGAAAATATAAATAAGGATATATTGCGTCAATGCCGCGAGCAAATTGGTTTGAGTCTCCCTGTTGTTTCAAAAAAAGTGGCAAAAATTGCTGTCATAGAGCAGGGACATAAAAAACCGACCTTTAAACAAATAGATACCCTTGCTGATCTATATAAAGTGCCGCGTTGGGTATTTATTTCAGATCACCTTCCTGAAAAATATCAGTTTGATAAGGCAATACCAGCCTTCCGCCAGCTTGCCGATAGCAATGCGGATGTTTTTAGCGAACATAAAATTCGCAGTCTGACTGCTCGGGTTGACCGTTTCCGTGAACTGATTTTAGAACTGCGTGAAGATATGGGCGAACCGGTGGCTGCCTTTCATCCGCCTGAGTTAAAAAGAGATGCCATGGCCGATTTCGCGGCGCAACAGGTGCGTGATTGGTTAGACATAACAGAAGAGAGTTTTAAGTTTTCTAAATGGAAAGAAATGCTGGAAGAAAAAAACATTTTTGTTTTTATGACCAGCAAGTACAAAGGATGGTCTCATGTGGATAGGGCGCTGTTTCGGGGGCTGGCTATTTACCATCAGAAATTACCGATCATCATTATCAATGATTCAGATGCAAAAAAAGCGCAATCCTTCACCCTGTTTCATGAGCTAGGGCATCTGCTTAGAAAGGAAAGCGCGATTGATGACTGGGGCGCTTATCACCAACAGGTTGAAAAATGGTGTGACGAATTGTCCGGCAATGTTTTGATGCCTGCTGAACAAATTCTATCTGTTGTGGATACTATAGATGATCTGGATGCTGTCAAGGATATTGCGAAATATTTTAAAGTGAGTCCTTATGCTTGCCTGGTGCGGTTAAGACAAATGATGATTATTGACCAGACCGTCTATCTAACTTTTGAGACACAACTAAAAGCTGAATACAGAAAGTTGCAAAAAAAACTTAAAGAAAGCACTGGCGGGCCTGTCAGAAACCGTCCACAGGAAGTGCTTAAGCAATATGGACATATTTACGCGAATACTCTTTTTCAGGCATATCACAACAAGGAGATTGGGTTACACAAACTTTGCCAGGCATTTGATTTAAAGCGAGTTTCGCATACTTTAGAGATGGGCAGGCAATTATGAGTGATCAATATTGCCTTGATGCCAATATCTTTATAACTGCCTGGAACAGCGGCTATCCCATAAGGGTGTTCCTCTCTTTATGGAAACAACTCGCCCAATGCCGAAATGATCTTATTCTAATCAAACCTGTCTTTGATGAGATTGACCCCATTTCATCGGCAGATAAAAAACTGCCAAAGGACAAGAAAAGAGAAAAATATCCTTTGCGTGTTTGGATGATAGATAATCAGTTTGACGCAGAGCCGATTACTGATGAAATAAATGCTGTTTCTTTGGAGTTAGAGAAAGAATATGAAACAAATAATGATCCAAAAGGCGCTAATCAAAATGATATTACCTTGATTGCCTATGCAAAGGTAAAAGAGAAAGTCGTTGTAACTTTTGAGGAAGCACAACCTCAAAAACCGGGAAAGAAAAGAAATTACAGGATTCCTCTGATTTGTGATGAACAAGGTGTTGAGTGTATCAATTTTGTCGTAATGCTGGATCGTCTTGGTATAAGGATATAGCGGATGGCGAAAAATATCGACAGACTCATTATCAATACCCCTTATGAAGAACCGGAACAGCATTGGTTTTACGACAGGGAAAACAGAGATTTCCAGATTAAAGACGGCCGAAGACCGGCCGGATATGTAATGGCAACACCGGATTCCAAGGGGTTTGATGATCCGGGTATCTTTGTGGAAATTGAGCAGGTAAATAAAATCAGGCCAAGGATAAAAGATTGGCGGGAAGCCGGCCATCCTGGTGTAACAGGTATTACTAAAAGGCTGCTTGGCCATTGGCTGGACCCTGAAGAGAGAAAAGAGAAGCGGTTTTTCTTTTGTCAGTTGGAGGCCATTGAAACGTTAATCTGGATGACAGAAGCCCCTGCGGCTGAAAAAGTCGGTATAGATATTCAGGGTGACGGCAGCGCATTTGAGCGCTGGTGCAGTAAAATGGCTACCGGTTCGGGCAAAACCATTATTATGGCAATGATTATTGCCTGGAATTTTTTAAATAAAGTGACCAGCCCTACCGATGCGCGTTTCAGTAAAAACGCGCTGGTTGTAGCACCCGGTTTAACGGTAAAAAGCAGATTGCAGGTATTGCAGCCAACTCATGCTGATAACTATTACGAAGAATTTAATATCGTTCCTGCTTCATTAATGGACAAACTCCGACAGGGAAAAATTCAGATTCAAAACTGGCACACTCTGGCATGGGATACTCAGGAAAAACTTGATGTTAAAGTCAAGAAAGGCCACTTACGTTCTGTTGATAAAAGAAAACGTACAGAAATCAGCGGGGAAGCCTATGTGCGGCAGGTGCTGGGCGATATGGCAAATTCTCGAAATATTCTTGTCATTAATGATGAAGCCCATCACGCATGGCGAATAAACCCGGAAGCTGTGGGCAAATATAAACGGACCGGTTCAGACAAGGACAGCGCGGAAGAAGCGACAATATGGATAGGGGGCCTGGATAGAATCCATAAACAGAGAGGGATTTTGCGCTGCTTTGATTTTTCTGCAACACCATTTACACCATCCGGTAAAAAATCAGCGGAAGAGGCCTTGTTTACATGGATTGTTTCTGATTTTGGATTGAATGATGCCATTGAATCGGGGCTAGTGAAAACACCACGTGTTGTTGTCCGGGATGACAGCATAGCAACCAGAGAACTCAAATCACGGCTTTATCATATTTATGCAGATGATGAAGTAAAAGACGACATCAACCGCAAGGCTGATGAAACAGAGCCTTTGCCGGATTTATTGATAAATGCATATTATCTATTAGGTAAAGACTGGCTGGAAGCCAGAAATGATTGGGTGGATGTTGGCCATAATGTGCCACCGGTTATGATTACTGTTGCAAACAGAACAGAAACCTCGGCGCGAATCAAATATGCTTTTGACCATAACCAGATATTAATCCCGGAACTGTGTAATAAAGATAAAACGCTGCAAATAGACAGCAAGATATTAAAAGAAGCTGAATCGGAAACAGAACCTGTCGAGATTTACACAAAATCTGATGAAAACAATGATGATATTGTACCAAAATTAACAAAAAAACAGCAGGCGGAACTTTTACGGAAAACGGTCGACACTGTAGGTCGGGAGGGTGAGCCTGGCGAGCAAGTTCAGAATGTAATATCTGTGGGGATGCTTTCTGAGGGGTGGGATGCAAAAACAGTAACACATATCATGGGCCTGCGTGCGTTTTCCAGTCAGTTGCTTTGCGAGCAGGTTGTTGGCAGAGGGTTAAGACGAGTAAGTTATGATGTTGGTGATGATGGATTATTTGAACCTGAATACGTAAACATTTTCGGCGTACCATTTACATTTTTACCGCATGAAGGTGGTGATGGTCCGCCACCACCGCCGCCACCGCCTAAAACCAAGATTGAACCGGTAAAAGAAAAAATAATACATGAAATTGTATGGCCGAATATTCTCAGAATTGATCATGTATATCGACCAAAACTATCTTTGGATTGGGACAAGGTCAAAACATTAGAAATTGATCCCTACGAGTCCATCACAGAGGCCGATTTAGCTGCGATTATTTCTGGAAAACCTAACCAAGCTGTTAAAACTGCAATTGGTCTGGAGAAAATAGCTGAAGACACAAGAGTCCAGACAATAGTTTTCAGAATTGCTTCAACAATATACAATTCTGAAAAAAAGCCGGATTGGAAAGGAAGTAAGGAAATATTTCTTGCACAGGTAGTTCGGCTTGTTGAGAACTTTATTAAGACGGACAAAATTACCATTAAACATGATTTGTTTCATCAGGATGATTCAAAAAAGAAGATATTAATGATTCTTAACATGAATAAAATCATTCAGCACATCTGGTCAGAGATACGGGCTGAAAATACTGAGAAATTAACACCTGTGTTTGATAAAGAAAATCCCATTAGATCAACATCGGGCGTAAGGACATGGTATACAAGTAAACCGTGCGAGTGGGTTGATAAATCACATGTTAGCCATTGTGTTTATGACAGCGGATGGGAGGCTGCAGAAGCGTATTTCCTTGAAAAATCAGACCTGGTAACGTCTTTTGTGAAAAATGACCACTTAGGATTTACTATTTTGTACAATCATAAAGGTGTAATACGAAAATATTATCCTGATTTTATTATCAGGCTGGCAAACGGAAAATTTATGATTCTTGAAACAAAAGGTAAAGACAGTCAGCAAAACCAAACCAAGCGGGAATATTTAAATGAATGGGTAAAGGCAGTAAATGAACAAGGTGGCTTTGGGAAATGGCACTGGGATGTATCCTTTGAGCCGTCTGATATTGAAAGTAAGATCAGGAAATGTATTAGTAATTAGCTGCCGATCTGCGCAGGTTGTGTTTTAAAAGCCTGGGGCACCTATGGGACGTCCATAAATAAGTAGATAACTTGACATATCATTACATTATTGATAATAAATTCAAGCATTTTTCTGAATAATTATATTAAGATGATTTATAGTATTTCAAATTATTTTTGATC
>Ga0207996_1001467_pt1 | contig 16307 bp, 7 predicted proteins | sample AntAceMetag02UKG_FD_184773 | JGI IMG/M metagenome (GOLD analysis project Ga0207996, IMG submission 184773) | Saline lake microbial communities from Ace Lake, Antarctica - Antarctic Ace Lake Metagenome 02UKG (SPAdes) (version 2) | ecosystem: Environmental > Aquatic > Non-marine Saline and Alkaline... | reverse complement strand
CCGCCAAACACGACTTGTGTAAAAAACGAACCGCCAGACTGTACAGTCTGGCTGGTTGTTTCAGATTCTAATTCCTGCGCGAAAATTATTACAGGTAGGAAACTGGTTAAAATTGTTAAAAGTTTTCTCATATCTACTACCTTATTGCTTCATTATAATGGAGCTTTGCGTTTTTCCTTTTGTTAATGTAAACCAAATTACTGGTGAATAAAACTCTTTTCGCACTTCCGGCTTTACTTGATCAACAATAAATTGAATTCTCACAGGAAATTTATATCTTTTGCCTAAAGTTTCATATTCAAAAGGTACCATAATGTCCAAAAAAGAATAACGTGAGTTTTGTTTTAATTCTTTAGATATAATTTGCGACAATGTATTGGTTGTACCTTTAAATACAAGTTCTTTACTTAAGTCAAAATTGGTTCCGCGTTTTAGCCATGATCTTAGATCTTTTAATACTTCATTTCGACTAAGCCTTGCTCCATCAATAGGGGTGTTGTTACTAATTAGTTCTTGAAATTTATCATTATCTAGTCTAATATTTTGTTCTTTAGTGTTGAAATAATCAAAGGAAGGACTCAGACAAAAGCCTTTTATCAGAAAAGAATAATCTGTCAAATTTGCAATAAGCTTATCGTCTTTTCCCTTGATATCAGGTCCAGAATATAGAAGAAACGCTCTTTTTGAAATATCTGCGTCATTAATATCATAAAATTCATTGATTGCTACTCTCTTTTTGTTATCAATGATATATGAGTTTTGATACGTAAAACTATTTTCTACTAACAAAACAAAAGAATAATAACGAGATATTTTTACCACGTTTCTAAAGTATTTTGCTCTCCAATTGGGAAATCTTTTTTTTACTATTTCTCTGGTATGCCAACCTTTATTCCATTTATCTAAGGCTGTAGTTTTTTTGGAAATGTACCCTCCATTATTTTTTGGACGATAGTTTTTATTCAAAATAGTGTTATTTTTTAGATTATATAATACCCAATAACTTTTTGATGTGGGATATTTCCATAGCATAATAGCAACAACATCTTTTTTAATTGGCATACTGTATGATGCGCTTGAATATAAATTAAATTTATCTGGGTTAAACTGTTTTATTTCCCCTGATTCTAGGTTAACATACAATAAACTCTCATACCATCTTCTATATCCAGCTCTATTATTTTTTATTATAACTTGGAGATTATTTACCCCGTCAAATCCAGCAACAGAATAATCTCTTAGCTTTGGGAGTTTACAGAGAAAATTTACTTTCCCAGTTTGAGGAAATATTGCAACAACTCCAGTCTTGAATAATTTCATAAGACAATAATTGTCTTTTTTGTTGGCTGCGCCAAATGCTATAGAATTAGCAAATAAAAAACAGAAAACTAATATTGCACAAAAATGTTTATTCATGAATTATACCTTTTTATTGTGGATAATTTGTTGCATCAACAACAGCCCAATAATTTTTTGAATTATCATCAAACGTGCCCCAAGCACCACCAGCTACAGGATAACAGAATTTAATATATTTTGGTGTCTGGTCAGGATTCACCCCAACCTGTACACTTGCGCATCCATAATCAAGGCCATTATAAGCAACAACATAAGATTGTTTTAATTGTTGAGCAGAAAGCATCGCTAAGCCTGTATTCCAATTTCTGATTTGTGAAATATAACTAGATACTTGGTTAAACTTATCCCCTAATACTCCAATTCCAGCATTAATATTTGTATGCCAGTTCCACATTATTTTAGTTTCGTCTTCAGGGTAACTATAAGCCTTTGAAGAATTATCTGGTGGTTCTCCATATTGAAAATCGACTTGTGCAATTCCCCAACCATGTGGGTAGCCCCAATTGGGTTCATTCGTAAAGGATGCTCCAGTATTAAACTGCTTATAGTTACTCTCGTGATACAACATTTTCTTATAATATTCCCGCATATCAACAGATACTCCAGAGCATGTTCCTGTCAATGGCGTTTGCCGCGCATTGACAAAAGTATTAATTGCTGAACTTGACGGATTTGTTCCAAGAATGTTAAATGATACTGTATTAGTTGGAGCATTAGATACATTCGTTGCTTTATAGGTAAATGTAATGCCCCCGTTGGTTCCATCAACAGTCCTAGTGGTGCCACCGTTATATGCGACTCCAGATATATAATTATAATTTGCATTTACAGCATTAGTGAACTTTAGGCTTCTAGTTTTTTCATAACCTTTTATATAGTATGTATAGTCTACACCTTCTATTGTTATGTTCTTTTCAACAACATATCTCATTTTGCTGGAAAGTTGAAAAATTCCTGTCCAATTAATTCGAACAATAGGCATATTAGGTTCAGTTGTCGCATCTCCTGGAGATGTTCTTAATGTACTATTGGCAACCAATGCTACATAGTCATTATCCGTGTATTCTTTTTTCAGTAGTTGCAGTCCAACTACTGTAATTTTTGCATCATCATTGTCAGATGAATTAGGTTTAGTTGCAGTTAGTGTATATGCTCCAACAGGAGGAGCCCATGACTGATTATTGCCAACAGTTAATGGTGAGACAGGCGTTGTTATAGGAGAATATCCTGTCCATGTTGGACTGGCAGTCCATGTGGCGGGAGTATTTGTTATTCCTACTTGAGAAGAGAAACTGGCAGTTTGACTTGGAAGAATAAATTCTTCATTTGGAGTTACGGAGAATTCTCCATCAAAGTATCCTGTAACGTGATAATCTATCGGACCGCTACCACCACCAGAAGGTGGAATCATATCGCCATAAAGTTCAACTGCAAATTGTTGTGTTTGTCCTTCAACTTGACCGGTGCTTGCGCTGTCGTCTCCTTCAACGTCTCCAGGTTGTGTCCATCCAGTACCTGATGCCCGGGCAGTTTTAAATGTCCACTCACCCTCTCCGTTGGCTGTTAGCGTATATGGAGCTGTACTAGTAAATGTTGCCCCTTTTTTGTCTCCCCCTTTAACAGATCGACTTTGTGTTTCTGCTGCTTCTAAATGGCAACATGCAATCGTTGCAGCCAGCGTGAAAGCACATTTGATGAATTGTTTGACTCTCATTTTACTATCTCCCTTTGTTTAAAGTTACTGTTTTTCTTATCATTGATACATTATTTTGTTTTTCTTTGTAAAGCCTCATCTACCAGCTTGATAAAACGTGCATTTGCATTTATCTTTTTTAATTTTTGCAACCTTTGCCGCGCGAGATTAGGTTTATTCCATACCGCATAGTGATAGGCAAGATAAAAAAGAATTTCTTCATAATGGCGTTCTTTCTGGTATTTATTTACATATTTTTTTAAATATTTTTCCGATATAGGAGCAGTACCCGATCCTTTAGTTAGATATAAGGCATACATAGCAAGCGCATGAGCATTTAAAGAACCTTTGCCCGTCATATTGAGAGCTTTCCCATAATATGCATCAGCTATTTTTAGAGCTTCGTTTTTATTATGTGGGCGCATAATCATTTCCGCATAATTCCCAATACCTATATAGGCCAAGACTTTTGCTTCATTAGAAGATTTCGAGTCATTAACTATACTTTCAAATATAGTTTTAGCTCCTTCAAAACGCTCAATAGTATAGAGCATTTCAGCGTAACCTATTTTTAAGCGGTCAATTCCTTTTACGTTTTTCTTTTCCTCATTAGAAAAAGTCATTGCTTTTCTTGTACAGGCATTGCGAAGGCGCATTATTGCATTGGGAAATTTTCGCGCATCAAGTAGCGCAAGCTGATTATCCAAAGATTTCACCTGTACCCAATATTGCTTTGCTACATCATATTTCCCATTTAAAAAAGCTAAGAACCCTAAAGCAAAAATACAATTTTTCTCTTTATCTGAAACATACCACGGAGGAGAACTGGCGGTGTTGTATAGTTTTAACGGGTCCTCGTCGTGGTAGACCGTGCGTTTCCATTTATTGAGACTTGATGGCTTTTGCGTTGCTTTGGTTTGGTTTTTAAGATCGTTAGATATTGGTGCGTAAAGGCTCATCGCGTTGCGTTTTTCTCTGGCTTGCTTGAACCAGGTTAAGGCTTGGGAATAATACTTTTCGGCGTCTTTAGCATCCCATTCTTTTTCTAGAGCTATTTTACCCATCATCATCATGGCTTCGCCCCGGTATAGACCTTCAGGATTTGATTTGACAAACTTCTTAAGCTGGTCTTTGGCTTCTTTTATTGCTTTTTTCGGGTTTTGAGTCGGGTTCTTTAATAATAACTGTGCTTTCAGATAACCAGCCGCCGCTGCGAATTGGCTTTCTGGGTCACTTTCTTCTATTTCTTCACATAGCTTTATTGCCTCGTTGAAATAACGGGGAGCCTTTGAACGCTTTACGATTCTTTGCAGACGACGGAGTTTCACATAGGACGCGTAAGTCGCTCCAAACTTTTTGCTCAATTGTACTTCTTCTATTTCCAGAGCTAAATGATCGGTCTGGTCCCGTAAGGTACGCCAGGTGCTTTCCGTGTCTAAAGCTTTACTGCCCTGACCAATAGCACCGCCGCTGGAAGCAGACTCGTTTATATGTTTAGCAAGAATCTTGTTAACATTCTTTAAATAGGCATTAGCGCGTTCAGTTTCGTTGAGGTCAAGCAGGATTTCAGCATATTTCATGCAGCTGAACGCACGTTCGTAATCACGTTTACGTCTTTCCGCCCAGTTCAATAACATTAGCGCACCGGGTAAATCTTTTTTGAGAGCTTTGATGTGAGCATTTTCGAGCAGACAGCGTAAATATGGAATAGCTACTTTTGCAGGCAGGCGGTCAAATCCTGACGGAGACGAAAATTTACTCAAAACCTTTTCAGCTTTTTTCAAATCTCCTTCACGCCTATAATACGCCGCCAGTTGTGCCGTAGCGGTACAAGCAACAGCCCTGTCTTTATCTTTAGCAAGTTTAGTAAGTGTCTTCAGGTTAATTCCAGAATCATCCCCAGCAAGCAAAGCAGAATTCAAAGAAAGAAAACAAACCACCCCTACAATCATCAACAAATATTTAATAAACATCACTTTCCCCGAATAAAAATATAATAATTTCATATCGTTAATTAAAAATGCGAGTACAATTTTATTTTTAGTTTATGAAGCACTGTGTGTGCTTATCCTCTACGATATATCATAATAAGTCTGGTACAATAATCAAAGTTTTAGATAAATGCAAGTTATAAAAGCAAAATTAATAAATAAAATATTTTTTGGCATTACAAATACTTGCAGAACTCGCTTTTTAGTTTATAGTGTAAAAGGGATTTGAGAGACAATTATTGCACATGCAGGGATATAGTGAAAAAGAAAAAAAGATTTCCAATAGAGATAGTCATAGCACTATCAATAAATGCAGTGGTAATATTATTACTGCTACGGGTTTCTTTTGCCCCGCCACCACCGCCACCAGTAAACGTTGAGGTGGATATAAGCAATTTCAAGCTTCCGAAACCTGAAATTATTCCTCAACTGAAACAGGAACCGAAAAAAACTCAAAACAAAAAAATAAGCGCGGCGGAAGCCAGCGCAACTAAAGCGGCGAACGATAAAGCCTTAGTTGACGCGGCTATGAATGATGTTGTACCGCAGGACATCAGCGAAGCAATTAGTAATGACCAGAGTGTTTCACAGAAAAACGAAGAAGTAAAAAGCATTATGCGTGATATGAAGCTCTGGAATAATCTAAAATCTTTTAAGTCAAAAAGCGGCAACAGTTCCTTGCCGCCCGGTCTGCAAACCGGAGCATCTTTCAAAGCTAGAGGCAATCTTTCCTCCAGAAAACGCCTGTTGCGCCGTTACGGTGGCGGTAAAAAATCCGAGGACGCAGTCGCTAAAGCCTTGAAGTATTTAGCTGAACAGCAAAACCCGGACGGTAGTTGGGGAGGAGCGCAGAGTTTTAAGACAGGAGATGCCGCTGCATTGAGTTCATTAAGCTTATTGGCATTTCTGGCACACGGTGAAAATTTCACATCTAAAAAATACGGGAAAAACGTCACTAAGGGAGCTGATTTTCTTTGCAAACTCGCCGATATGCCGGATATAGTGTTTGCCGGGAAAGGCTTTGGACACGCGATTTTAACTTACGCTTTAGCAGAAGCTTATGCTTTGAGTGGAAGTTTAACATTAAGAAGAAAACTGGAAAATCGTTTAAAGGCAATGATCGAACGCCAAAATAAATTTGGAAGTTTTAATCTTAATTACGATAACTCTCCCTGTCCAGTCCCTGCTTCAGAAGAAGAAGCCGTCAAAGTTCAAACAATGGTCGGTGAACCGCTTTGTGATTTATCGCTTTTGGGTTGGCATATCCAGGCAATGACCGCGGCAAAAAATGCCGGAGTGAAAGTTAAAGGCCTGGACAAAGCTTTGCAGCTATCGCTTGAGTCTTTAGTAAAGATTCATCAAGCGGACAAAGGGGGCTTCAGCCAAGGTATAAATATGAAGCGTTTTACTTTTGACCCCAATTTGAACGCAGTAGGTCTATTAGGTACGCAATTACTCAGCGCGGGAAGCAGTTCCCCTGCACGCCGTGCTCGGAAAATATTAAAAGGTGACAAGCATCTACCGAATTGGAGACGCGGCAAAAGCTTTCCGCTTTACCGCTGGTATTACCAGACACAAGCATTGTTTCAGGTAGAGAAAGGACGAGGCAAGATATGGAAAAGATGGAATGAAAATTTAAAAAAAGAACTTTTCAAGCAACAGAGTATTGACGGCAGTTGGAGTGTACCCGGCGGCGATAAAAGTTTTCAACTCAAAGACAAAGAAGATTTAAAGCTTTACAGCACCAGTTTGTGTGCCTTGATGTTGCAAGTGTATTATCGTTATCTGCCAAGCTACAGCATCGCGGAAAGTGCTGGTTTCAGGAACATCACTGCCGATGATCTGGATTTGGGCAAAATGGGTTTAATCACCATGCTCCCTGGTGGAGCCGATCCTTTAGCGAGTATAATCCTCGGCATGGGACCAACCGATATGAAGCCAATAGAATTTGGTATTTTCAACGGAACCCCTGCTTCTTCCAAATCTGAACATGTAAAAAACGAATTCAAAATTTACAGTAGCTTTTCAACCACTGTCCCTGTACGTAATGTTGAAGAGTGGCCGCAGATACTTCAGCCAAACCAGCGTATAACTTTATTTATAGATGAACTAGTACCTGAAAACTTCAAAGGGCATTTGCGCTTGCAACTGGCGTTGATGGGAACCAAAGAAGCCGCTTCCGCGTCAGAAATGAGCATGGAAGCAGTAATTAACGGCAAGCGGCTTTATAACAGTAAATTATTGCAGAATAAAAATTTAGTTGAGTTATTAATTCCAGCGGGACACTTACAGACTTTCGGCAACATCTTGCAAATCCGCAATAACGGCACCGCAGCCTTGGCGTTTGATGCGGCGAAGCTGTCCGCAATTTCAAAAGTTGGAAAGCCGGTTTATCTGGCGGCGGAGAATTTCGACAAAATACCTGAATATATAAGAGATTTGTTTACAGTTGGAGTATTTACCGCCACAGCCCAAACTACTCTAAAAGAGATTGCCAAACAACTTAATCTAATCAGGGCATCCAAAGCCAAAACAATGTTGAGAACTCAAAAAATATCACCAGAGAACTTTGAAAAAATAGTCGATAAGTTTGTCGATAAAGTCAACTTCTGGGAGCTGGAAAATGCCGAACAGGCAGAAATTGTGCGCAAGATAAAACCCAAAGCACGAGTAGTTTTACAGCAGAAAGGTTCCGAGAAAGATGCGATAAGCTTTGAGCTTTTATCACACATCGAGAACCGACAGGCTTTGCTAAGCTTATCAACACTCGGAGAATATTCTCCAAACGGAGAATATTGGGGACTATGGACTTCGCATGGGTCCGAGGATATGGGTCATAATTTTCAAAAGCACTATTTACGTCAAACCGGCTACCAGATTGTTGACTGGGTCGCTTCAGGGGGTAGCGCAGTAACCTTAAGTAACATTGCTGGTGGTGGTAGGTTTTATGATTCCATTTTTAAAACTGAACTGCCCGCGCTTTGTGCGCTTCGGCAGGTCTCAAAACTTTTTGAAGGCAAGCCAAGGAAATTGCCAGCGAGCATCTATCCTAAATATGGAGAAAAACCGCTTTTCGCGGTAAATATTTCAGCGGTTTACAACTCGCCCGGAGTTGCGACCATAGTAGTAGCTAAACGTTTCCTCGTCTCGGAAGAAACAGAAATCCAAGTGCTCGTTCCGTGGAGCGGAGCAACAGAAGTCCGCATTGAAAATGGATTCATTCCTGAAAACCATCCTTTCGCTGGAATAGGAACTCCATTAAAGATTTCAAATAAAACGCTGCAAATTAAAGATAACACTTTCAAATATTCAGGAGTCATGTCGGAAATGACAGTATTCCGTCTAGTCCGTAAGGGAAGTAAAGAAGTCAAGAAAGCTCTAAAAACTGTTAATTACCATCCGCCAAAACCGGAGTTTGATCTTCACGCCGCCAAAACGCGAAGTCCTGAACTCGATACTAAATTAAGGCGTGTAGCGTACCGACAAGCAAATAGCTTTATCGCCTCATTCGGTCCTAATGTCAGCTTTAGTCGAATGCCTGCAACATTCAAAAAAGGTAAGTTTAAACCTACAGAATCTCAAAGCGTTGAAATAATGTTTTCATTGAGAAAGAATAAAAAACGCAATGACAGTGTTTATCTTCAATTAGGCAAGGGAGAATCTAAAGCGGAATTCATGAGTTTTACTGTTTATGCCAGAATCAGTTCAAAACGAAGAAGTTCTACTTATCACAGTATTCCTTTACGTTTCGCGTTTGCGGGAAAGTGCTTCAAAACCTATGTACCCGTGAATAAATGGCGTCGGATAATACTCAAATTTGACGAAAAGTTCCCCGCTCCAAACTGGAAGTCGTTACGTTTGCTTGAGCCTGGGAGGATTGCAAACAAAAAGATAAGCGCCGTTTCCTATGAGCTAAACGATATAGCTGTTTACACCAAAACCCCAAAGCCGAAAGTGAAAAAGGCAGTCAGCAAATCCAAAAAATCTAAATCAAAAGTAAAACCTAAAAGAAAATCAAAGAAAAAGAAATCTAAAAAGAAGAAAAAGAAATGAAAAAGATTATCTACATTTTTATAATACTGAATTGCTTGTCAGCGACTTTAGCCCAGGATTCGCTAGACATATTTGATGAATCTAAAAAGCTTGAAGACCGGATAAAAGTTTTAGAAAAAATGTCCAAGGGTTATGAACGCGATCAAAATTATTTTAAGTTAGCTCAGTTATGCTTTCAAAAAGGCAGATACGAGTTTGCGGAAAAACTGCTTAACGAATTTATTTCCATAGCAGAGGATAGCAAGGAAAACAGCAAGCACCGCCTGAAAGCTGTTGCCATGCTCGAATACCTCATGCGTTATGGTCCAAAAAGTATTAAAAAGACTTTGAAAGAAGCACAGGAACTACAAAGCAGTAAACAGTCTCTCAAGAAAATATTAAAGTCGTGCCTGGTGCTAATCGGAAGAGCGCGGGACTGGAAAAGACGCTCTGTATCACAGTGGAATGAACTAGCGGATGCAGTTTTAAAGGTTCTCAACAAAATCAATGATAATGGTAAAAGTATTACAGCATCCCGGATTACTTTACTGAAAGTTAAAGTTTATGAATTGCAAGGCAATAACCAGCAAGCCGTTGAAATACTAAGGGGATGTATCAAGCATTATTATCCCAAACTATTAGGGAGATTATATCGTTTCCCGCGTCGCGATATGGCTTCGCGAAGACTGCTCGTCGCTCTTGGTAAGCAATACACCGCACAAGCCAACCGTGCCAGACAAAAAAGAGAAAAGAAACAACTTTACAGCAAAGCGGCAAGATGTTTTATAAAAGCCGTAAAAGGTCTGAAATCTAATCATCTTGAAGTTGCAAACGCAAGAGACAATGTATTACAATGCCAGGAAGCACTTAAGCTTTTAGGTTACAAGCTGCGTTTACCTAAAAGCCTGCGGGCAACAGCAAAAGATTCCGCATATTTACTGGAACAAATGGTCAGGCAGAAACGCTATAAAGCAGCCATGAAAGCAATTGAAATTCAGCTCAAAAAGAACAAGAAAAAGCCTAAAGTCAATCTTTTGCGTCTTTACGCTAACACTCTGGGCGGAAATAAAATGTATCCAAAAGCTCTTGAAGTCTATCAGCAAGCCGCAAAGCTTAAACCCGACGATAAACTTTTGCGTCAGGATATTCTAGCAAATGCAAAAGTTTTTCATAAAGTCGGAGCGGATAATGAGGCAAGAGAATTATTTGCCTTGTTTATCCAAATCGCCCCGGATCATCCAGATACAGAACAAGCTTTGTTTCAGTGTGCTAATCTTTCCATGCATCAAAAGAAATATAGTTATGCAACTAAGTATTTCATAAAATGTGCGGATAAAACGGCTAAAATTCCTTTAAAAGCTAAAGCATTATTTAATGCGGCGCAAAGCGAATATCAGCTTAAAAAATACAATTCTGTTCTAAGCATAATTTCAAGTGCAAAAGATTTTGAAAATTACTTATCACCAACATTAGTTCGAGATTTCACTTTACTTAAAGCGCAAGCATTATTGAAGCTGGCACAAATACATACAGCTCCTCAAAATATCAAATTCAGCAAACAGGCTTTAGCTGAGTTTCAGAAACTACTCAAACTTGACAACATGCCGCCGGAAATAAAGGAAAGAGTTATCCTCATGGCAAGTTTCTCCGCGATTACCGCAAAAAAAGCTAACACCGCAATAAGTCTATTAGAAAAATATCTTCTTAAGCATATAAAAGAAACAAGCGCATTACAAATAGCAGATCGTTTATTAGAACTTTATTTTAAACACAAAAAATATAACTCTATCCAAAAATTATCTGAAAATATAACAGCAGATTATCCTTTTCTAGTCAAAAGGCGTGAATTCGTGCTGAATATTGGGAAGGTATTTGTGAAAAAATCACTACCGGGAAAAGTATTAAAACTTTATGCTAATTTCATACAAGCCAATAAATTTAATGAAAGCTTTTTATTACAAATTTCAAAAGTCCTGTTACAGAAAGAGTTTGACAAAAATCGTTCACAAGCTGATAAATTATTGATACCTAAATTGTGCAATCCTTTTAAAAAATCTCAAATTCATCCCCCCAAAAGCGTAAACTCATAAGATTTCTATATTCTTAGCATTGAGTTAATAAATTTTTTCATTAACGAATCAAAAAAATCTTATTTCCGAGTGAAAATTCACGAAAAACCATTTTTTTGATAGTATTCTACTGTCATCTGGCGTAACAGATTTCTCCTCAAATATAAAATTTTTAATGAGCGAAAGGCTATCCAGCTTTCATTAATCCTCCTGTTTTTATCCAATCATTCCATTCATTTTGATGAAAATGATTTATTGGAGTAATAAGCGTAAATTGTCTACTTCCGGTCAGAAGCTTGCCGGCAGTTCTTATCAAATATGTTCTAATTGTTGCCGGTTCCCACTGTTGCAGCTTTTTATTTCCACTTACTAATCCCATATACCTGAATGTATTATAAGCGATCACAGAACATTGAAACAGAATCGATGAACCTTCAAAAGAATTCATTTTCATGTTTGCTAAAGCAACTTGATTTTTGCATTCTTCTATCCAAGTTTCACAAGTTGCCCTTTCTCCATATTTTTTATGTACTTCCCAAGGAGTTAAATGTAAATCAGTTGTCACATAGCAGAAATAAGAATATCTCTTTATACTCAATAATATCTCATCTGGGTTTTCTTCCGGTATTTCAACTCGAACAGCCTTGAATGTTCTTTTCGTATCCCAAGTTTTGCATCCATATTCGAAGGTGGTTTCCTGCCAACCTTCCTGATTCTCAATGTCAGACCAATCTTGATTTTCCAGCATACTTGTTAAATTTTTCAGTTTGACCTTGATCAAATATCCATAATCATTATCTTCAAGAAATGAAAGTAAATCATCTGAAAAATACCCACTGTCCGCTCTGAAATAAAATTTTTCCGCAACGGGTAATTGAACAGTCAATTGTGCCATAAAATCTACAATACCATTAGATGTATAAGCACTGCCGCATCTATACCAGGCTTGTAATATTTCTTTAGTTTCGGCACAAAATGCCAATTGAGGATGAAAAGAGGACGCTCCTTTTTTACTTGAATTAAATCCTTTCTCTGAGCCTTCCTGATTGCCATAGCTGGTTTTGACAGTAGAGTCAATATCTAATATTATGGGATCAGTAGTATTTCTATTGGGCAAAAAATATTCATCCCATATTTTTCTTCTCATAGTATGTACCAAATTTTCCATCCCAATAAGCTCTTCGAAAGTCAATGATTTCAGCAAGCGACTAATCGTTGTTCTATCCGGCACCGAAACCCAACTCAACATTTGGCGGAGAGCATAATCTTTCCAAATCTCCCCAACCCCGTCAAGGCTTCTACCGCCACCAATGATTCCTAAAACACAATATTCTACTATATCATGAAATTGATAGGACGCATTATTGCCTCTAAGAACAGCAGTACAATCCTCAACCATCTTGGTCATTTTTATTTTTTCTAAAAATTTAGATGTAGAAACAAGCCCTGCCTGAGATGTAAGGTTGATTCCAGTTGCTTCAAAGGTAACTTTTTTACTTGCTTTTTTCCCTTTTGATGATATTTTATTCTTCATTGAAATAATGACTCCTAATATCTAGTTGTTAATAATTATAAACTATTTACTATTAGCATGTTAAGGTCATTTTTCAATGTTTATTTAAGGAAGTTTTGCACTATTTAGGTGATAGATATTTTTGCTGTAAATATGCCCTTTGTGCCAACCGATTCATCATCAGGAGAGGTCTATTATCAACTGGCAAACGCAAATTTCCGACAAGGCAATGATAAAGCGGCTTTAGCTTTGATAAACACCATGCTTGAGCAAAGAAAAGTATATTGTTATTTCGAGGTAAAAACCTTGCACGCAAAAATGATGCATAAACTCAAAAAATATACTTCAGCGATAAAAGACTGTCAGGATATGCTACTTGCTAATCCGCCTCTCAAATTACGCAAGGAAGTAACTTTATATTTAGCCGATTCATACAGTCAGTCAGGCAATAATAAAAAAGCAATTGCCACAGCCTGGACAATAGTACCATTAACACCAAAAAAACTTTCTCCTACAGAAAAAGCAAAAATCCAAAAAATATTAAAATTAATCTATTCCTGCAGCAAAAAAATAAACTCAAAAATAGATCAAAGAGAAGCTACTGAAATTTACAAAAACATGTTCCCTAACACCAAAATATCAGAAAAAAATTAACAAAAAGTATGCTTTCTTTAAAAATCTGGCAAGGACGATTATAGGAGGCTTCTTTCGTATTTAATACAATCATAATTTTACATACTCATTCCGAATTCTTGCTGTTGTTCCATTTCTATTTTTCTCTCCTGCTGATGTTCTATTTCTGGTTCCTTATGATGTTCCATTTTCAGTTCTATTTCTGGTTCCTTATGATGTTCCATTTTCAGTTCTATTTCTGGTTCTTGGGCTTTGGTTTTTATTTTTAAGAGCTTTTCTTGGATTCTTTCGTAGAAATCTTTTAGGGAATTCATGATTGAATGGATTCTGGTTTTGGATTGTTGTTCTCTGGGATTTTCTTTTTCCAGCATTTCCATTACTGATTGGCGGTCGCCTTTGCGTTTTTCTATATCCCATAATTCTAGTTTATTTTCACAGAATATTTTTATGTTTTCGGTTCCTCGTGTTCCTGCTACATATGCGATTTTTCGGTCGGCGTGTTGGATGGAATGCCGGTCAAAACCGATTATGACGGAATGACAGGTTGTCCCCTGGGATTTATGAGAAGTAGAAGCATAACCGTAGGAAAGTTTGCTAGTTGTTAATGTTCGACCATCAGAAGAAATTATATTGCCGGATTTATCGAAGTCCTTTACGGTGATGATTTCTCCATTTGAGAATTCTCCGGTTTTATTTTTGCCTCCAGCTTTTAACATTATTCTGTCGCCAATTCCAATTTGAAGCGACTGTTTCTCAAAAACATCATAGTTGCCTAAATCGTTTCTGGCGATTATTAGCTCATTTCCTGAATTATTCTGACAAAGGAGTCCTTTGTTATGGATGATTTTTTGAACGGTCAGGAAATTTTCCTGCTGATTGTTCCGGTAGTCGAGTATCATTCCAGGCTGATAGCTTTTGTATGTTTTCTTTTGCGCTACAGTCCAATTTAGAGACTTGAAAGTGAGCATTGTTCTTTCATTATATATTAAATCTCTCCCTTTGAGTTTTTCCCTTATTTTAGCTGAAACATCGTTGTTTTCCCGGTGAGTCGGGTTTACAACAATCGCTGAATGGCCCGCATCAACAGCATTCATATATTCTTCAGCCATCATTTCATGCCTGGTCTTGCCTTTGGCTTCGATAATAGCTCCTTGCTCTTCAAGTCTGCAAAATGCGGATCGTATATTGCCATTTGATAAATCTTTCGCCACTTGGCGATACACGCCTTTCATCGCGTCTTTATTTTGACGCATTACCTGCTTGATTTTAGTTCTTTCTATTGAGGAATATTTCAGTAGCATTCTGAAAGCATCCCCGGCTTCAACTGAGGAATGTTGACCGGGATCGCCAACCAGTAACAGTCGTGCACGAGATTGTTTTACTAATTTTGCTAAAGAGTATAGTTGTTTGGTTGAAGCTAATCCGGCTTCGTCGAGAATTATTAAAGAACCCGGTTTTATATCCATTTTTTTCTGTTCATCTAGAAGTAGACGCTGCAAGGAAATTGCATCCTCAAAAGGGCGCGCGGTCCCAGGCTGTTCATATTTTTCTTCCAGGACTTTGCCGTCTTTACGTAAAACATCACGTGCCCCATTTGTTGGAGCGCACATAACAATATCAATATTGTTTTCAATATTTGCTCTGACAATTTCACTAATTGAAAATGTTTTACCAGTTCCTGCTTTTCCGACTAAAGCATAAAACTGGTCAGGACTTTTTAATAGCTGTTTTACAGCTTCGGATTGTTCGAAGTTGAGTTTAGCTGACAGTTCAAATTCAGAGAAAATATCTTTTTCAAAAACATTCCTGCCTCTTTCGATATTCGATAAAAGTTTCTTTTCTCGTTCCCAATGTTCGACAGCCGCAAGTTCGTTTTGAACCGCGATAATTTTATTATCATCCAATTGTCCTTGGAGCTGGGATTCAATATTTTTAAGCTCATATCCTTGTCCGCATAAGGAATTTAAAACAGTCTCTTTGAAGGTATAATCTTTGATTACACTTTGCCTTTCAAAGTGATGTTCTTTTGCATAAGACGCCGCTTCTTCTAAGTTCTGATATAGATTACAAACTTTCCCTTTTTTATTGTATTCAACTTTATGACATGTCTCATTTTCAACATGATTCAGTGTTAACTGTTGTTTTTTTGACAAGCCGTTCCACTGGTCATTTATTACCTGAGGTGTTGTAGTTTCGTGAAGCAAACTATTACTGGCTTTGCGGACAGTATTTAAAAACTGATGCATGAATTCCTTACGGGAAGAACTTTTTGTTTTTTTATTATCCCAAAGTTCCTCAAACTTTTCCAGATCAAAACCACGAGATGCAAATGTTATTTGCTTTTTCTCAGCTCTCCCCAATGTTGTGCCCAGATAATCTTCGGCTTGTTCAATTAATATTTCGATTTCTTTGGTACGCCTTGAAAAATGCTCAGAAATATCCTTCAAACCTTTAATCTGAGGAGCATTGTGCTTGTCAAACTCAACATCATAACCACCATTGACCGCCTGGTTTGCCAATTCATTTCGATAGACCGCCGTCAAGTATCGGCAACGCTGGAAAAACTCATTTGACTCAATCGCGTAATTCCTGCCATCCGCTGATGGCGTAGCGTTGAAGATTATAACATGATTATGCAATTGCGGTTCCAAGGCACGATTAGCGTCATGCGCATACATTGCCGCACAGAATTTAGCTGTCTGTTCAACCCCATTCGAAACATGTTCCTGCCGTGCCGTATACTTTTCCATTTCAGAGATTGTTTTCATAACGGCATTATGATGCCACTCGCGGATTCTTGAATCCTCCATTGTTACAGCCATAATCGAAAAACTTTTAGGGGCAGAAAAGGTAAAATCGTAAAAATTTCTACGATTACTGACATTTTCCGTACCATCTTTCCTGCTTGTATTATGCCTGGCTGTTAGTTGGGCACCTGACAAGGCGTGTTTGTTATCCCTGATAGCTTCAAAAGCTTCAGGGCTAACAGCGGTGTTTTCTTCTACACCAAAAGATTC
>Ga0207996_1001465_pt1 | contig 16314 bp, 20 predicted proteins | sample AntAceMetag02UKG_FD_184773 | JGI IMG/M metagenome (GOLD analysis project Ga0207996, IMG submission 184773) | Saline lake microbial communities from Ace Lake, Antarctica - Antarctic Ace Lake Metagenome 02UKG (SPAdes) (version 2) | ecosystem: Environmental > Aquatic > Non-marine Saline and... | reverse complement strand
ATGCAAAAATAAGACCAGAGAAAGAGGGTTATGTATTATATGATATGTTAAGTAGAAATGGGACACGTATAAATAGAAAAAAAATAAGAGGGTATGTTTTGAGAAATGGAGACTTGATATCCATGGGAAAGAATTGTGAAAGACCTGAGAGAAAAGGGTCATGAAATTCCAGATGAACACCTCGCTAGAATTTATCCTTTGTTTTATGAACATGTCATAGTTAACGGTGAATATGATTTCAGCTGATAAAAATATAAAGAAGTCTGAAATTGCAAGGAGACTTGGAATTCATAGAGAATCTGTCGGGAGAATTATTAAAATATTCGATAATTAATAGGGGGGTTGATTATGCGTGCAGGACGCTAACGCCCTAATTTGGCATTTTGTGCCGTGTACGCCTAGTTGCCCTAGTTGTGGTTGTCCCATAGCAGCAAATTCAAACGAAAATAATAATCAAACTCCAGAAAACAAGGTACAAACTATTGAGAAGACCTCTAAAAAATATAAGGGGCAGCAACTAATGGCGATGTTATTGGGAGTAATAGGATTTTTTATGCTTTTTGAAGAAGAAGCACGAACGGTGGGTGGAATATTTTGTATCATAGCTCTCATATGGTATGCAATTGTTGGTATGGGAATATGGTGGGAGCATGATTGATGCTTTAAAAAGATATATATATTTGTTTTCTATATTCGCTCTGTTTTTCTGCTCTACCTCCTTACTTGCAGACAATTTCTACACTTGCACCCGGGTTGTTGACGGAGATACTATTGTAGTTAAAAAAATTGGCAAAGTAAGACTGATTGGCGTTGATACTCCGGAAACAAAACATCCTAGAAAACCGGTAGAATACTTCGGCAAAGAAGCTTCTGCGTTTACCAGAAAAATGGTAGAAGGCAAGAAGGTTAGGCTTGAGTATGATTGGCAGAGAAAAGACAGATATGGCAGGGTTTTAGCCTATGTTTACCTGAAAGACGGCACGTTCCTTAATGCAGAAATAGTCAAGCAGGGATATGGACACGCTTATACTCGCTATTCTTTTAAATATCTTGAACGGTTTAGAAAATATGAGAAAGAAGCGAGAGAGAATAAGAGGGGGGTATGGAAGTAGGAAAACGGAATATCTATTTTTATTGAGGTTTTGAGCAATTTGAGCTATGGTAACATTAAAGTAGAAGTGACTGTTCAATAATTAATGTTCCCGCCGCGTTAGCGGTGGGAACAAGTCATTCGAGGGAAAGCAAAATGACACCAATTGATACATTTAAAAGTCTAAAACTCGATACGTGGTATAGAGCTTTCGTGTATCTCGGTGGTGTCGCTTTTCTTGCGGCTCTTTTTGTGGAGACCAAAGGTATCACAAATGGTCAATTGCAACTCCTCTCCTTGGGAGTTTTCTTGATAGGAATTGGCGAATGGAAGAATCACAAAACTGAAAGCTGGATAAAACCCGCTAATGCGTATACTGGTGGACCGGCTCTCATGAGCGCAAAAGTGCGTAAACCAGATCCGTTTGGCTTAGCATGTGAGGTTCTTGGTTTTGTTCTTATCGTTTTGAGTGTAATATCCATAATTATTAGGATCTTTAAAAATTGAAGATCTTCGAACAAGCGAGTGCAAGGGACCTCGTATCTTGGTTTCTGACTCGCGGCGTTGGGACAATGGGAAAGAGTGTTGAATCTTTTCCCCAAAAAAGAGAGAGCAGTCTTTACCTGATTTACTTCCAAGTGGTCGGTAACACAGATGTTGCGCCCCCTTTTTTATTGGGGGTAAAACAAGGAAAGTTAAACTAAAGCAGATAGCTTTTTCATAAATATAAAATAAGAGGAGAGCTAACAAAATGAAAAAAATTCTAATAGCACTGACTTTAATGTTTTTCTTAATAGCTTCTGTTTCTGCTTTTGCTGGTACTGCTGAGCAGTCCACAGACAATATTGATACTAATACAAGGGTAACATGTTTTCTGCAGAATATGACTCTATTAGGTATGCTTGAAGCAATACTAAGACCAAAGGAATTGGATTATAAAATTACAAAGGAATATGTATGGATATCAACTAAGGCTAAGATAGAAAAATTAGCGCATAAGAAAGAAGATTTGGATGCAATTAAAGAATTAAGAAATAAGATGAACAGCATTAAGGTTCCGCTTGCAAAATACAAAAATGCAGATTTGAGAGATGTGGTAATGTTTTTAATAAAGCAGACAGGCATCAATTTTGTTATTGACGAAGCGATATTCTCTGATAAAGCAGCGGCTCCTGCGATAGAAACAAAACAAGCTGAGGGAACGTATAAGAAAACAACGAAACCGAATCAAAAAACAAGCGCAGTCTCTGGGCTAGGGTTTGAAATTCTTTATTATAAAATCAATCGTTCTTCTTATGGCACGCTACGGGTAGTTGGAGAAATAAAGAATAATTCTGGAATTGCACAGGGTGTTGAGATTCAAGCAATAGCAAGAGACCGTTCTGGTAAGATTGTGGATAGCACTACATTTTATCCTGCGTCAACTAGAAACATTCCTGTTCACTCTACTTGGCCTATTAATGATTCAGTAACAGATAGAAAGGATTGTGCAACAGTAACTCTTAAAATAATTGGAACAGAGAAATGGTAAAGCTTAGCAAACAAGATCTATCTAACGAGTTAATATAGTTAGTTGGAAGGGAGATTATAGATGTTAAAGAAAAACATTCTGGTTAAATCAATGGCACTGTGCTTTGTTTTATTATCTATCCTCGCCGTAATGTCACTCTCGGCGCAATGCAATGACGTATCTACGGATCCACTGACGCAAATGTCAATCGCATTTGAGGGCAATTATTCAAAACAACAAATTAAGGAACGTCTTGATAAAGCCATGAAACTTTACGATGTACCAAGAACAAAAGAGAACTATTCGAGAGCTGGAAGTGTATTAGTTTCGCTTCGAAAAAGTTCTGGATGCGATGAAATGGAAATTCTAAGCTATATGATTCGTTCTTATGTTCCAAATACAAACATAGACTTTCCTACAATGGCTGCATTTGCAGCTACATTTCTTTCTGTTGGGGATCAATAGATAAAATAATAGCTTATAAACAATGAAATCCGACATCATTTCTTAAGAACACCGAGCAACACGCCTTTCCGGGTGATCTTTTTCGTCTTGGTGATGTAATCGCAGAACATGTACGCTCCGTCACGATCCTTCTCTTGGTGCCATGAAGTTTTTTTTGTCTTGTCACCTACAAACACATAGATATTGACATTCATGGCTCGGCTGGCGAGTTCCTTCGTGACGGCGATCATATCCTCATAGGCAACAGAATGAGAAGGCTTCTTGGGATATACCAGTGATACGCTTAACCACCGTCTCTCAGGTGTTATGCCCTTCAGGGTCTTTTCTTCCGTGATGGCAACATGGTAACGTGCACGAGTTAAGGATGTTTTTTTCAGCCTTCGATGTTCATCCATGGTCATGATCTTCTTCTCTTTCGCTACGAAAATAAGCGCACCCGAATACTGATTGGGTGTCATTGTTGCATCGCCGACGAAGGCCATGGAGAGAATATCCTTGGATACATCAACACCGGTAGCGTGCTGGAGTGACTGCCGAAGAAGTCTGTCAACGGCGTCCGGAGAGGGAGGAGTGCGATAAAAAACAAGGGAGAGCACTCGTGGTCCGCCTTGAATATCCTCCAGCGTGATCTCATAAATCTTTGATGCAGCGTGAGCCGTTTGAAGGGTCAATGCGAGCGTAAGGATTAATAACACAATTGATTTCATATTCTCTCCTTTGTCGAACGCCACTTTTCAGCGGGCGCGACTTTTTGCAATCCGCTGCAAAAGCCTTGTTATGTTTCAATTTGGTTTAATACAGCCTTGTATTCAGTGATAAATGCGTCATATTTTTCTTCAAGTTCTTTGCTTCCTTCCCTTGGGTCTTCATGATTGATTTTGTCGGAAGTAAGGATCATTGCATGATGATTCAAGTCTCTTATTGCCTGTTTTAATTTCGGATATTTCCTAAATGTTCCGGCAGCAATCATAAACTTTTGAAATTTCCCTCTTAACTCTGGACTTTCTTGACTCAATTGCCAACTGCCGGCCCATTCCGTAATTTCTCCGGCCTGCTCCTCAAGTTGATACAGACGATCTAATTCTTTTTGAAGTATTTGTTGCTGTCTTTCTTTTTTTGCGGAAAGTCTGTGTAGGATAATGCTCCCAATTATTGAAATTGTAGAACCGCACAAGACTCCTATGAAGCCAATAAATGCAGGAAAATATTTTGTATCTGCAATTACCTTTTCAGCTATTTGTTTCGCTAAATCATCCATTTAAGCCTCAATTATAATATTTAAACACCACATTCGCAAATTTATTGTTCATTTGTTGTATGATAACTTAATTCTGCTATACTATAAATAGTTTTTATATGTTTTTGTGATATGCAGGAAAAGAGCGTTTTAGTGAAAATAATTTATATAGAAACTAGTTAGGCGAAATGCCATATCAAAGGAAGGAGGAACGGCTATGAAATTGCTACGTTTTCGAGTCTTTACATTTCTGGGTCTTGCTTTACTTCTGGTATTGACGATTACTTCTTACAGTCGTGAAGAGTCCCCAAAATCCGAGAAGAAAAAAGTTGAATCTTCTACACTAGTAGTGCAACAACAAACAGTTACTCTACCCACTTACAGTGTTTTGGATGAGGACATATATGATACCGCTCTCAAGACCCAAGTAGTTTTAAACATATTGGTTTCAGGTGAAATCTCTGAACCAGGTCTTAGAGCCTTGCTTGATATGCTATATTCTTCTATCAGAGCAAGGGGAGGGTTTAAGTACTATAATCCTCCTACAAATGTTTATATTTATGCATTTACTTCAAAGGAAAGAGCCGAGTCAGGGTGGCTCTGGATAGCGATGTTACACAAAAGCTATAGCGATGTGAAGCCTACTATTAACATTAATGAACGTCAAATTGCTCAACTCGATGCGAAACCAGATGAGCGTTTTGGGCTGTCAGAGGAAAAACGAAAGGAAATCTGGAAAGAACTTGTATTAGTAGAAAGGCGGGCAAGAAAAGAGGCTGAAGAGCGATATCCGCTTGATCTAACGCAACAATCTCTTCGCGTAGGACAAGTATTCCAACTTTCAGAAGAGACACCTCTAATGCCAGAACTGGAACCTGCAGATCCGATGGCTGCTCTGCAAAGGATGCGAAGACTTCCCCCACGAACTACTATCAAGGTACTAAAGCTTGCCATGAAACGACAGACGCAGTGGTATCTTGTAGAAGCAAAAAGTCCATCTAAAGCTTCTCTTGGCTCTGGGTGGATTAATAGCATCGCTTTGATTGGGCAAGCACAAGTTGATTCTATGAAACAAATGGAAAAACAATTTGAACTTGAGAGCCGCCTGAAAGATAATTATAAAAACAAGTTGGCAAAGAAATACGGGTTAACATGCGAGCAGCTTGATGAAATTACTACAGAAGCTTTCGCTGAAGATTGGCCATTTCCCAAGTAGGGGTTCTAGACAAAGAACCGCCAAATGGGACATAAGCGTAAAGGCACAGATTCACCGAAAATTGGGGCTTAAGCGTAAGCCTATGAATAAGAGTGTGTTACAAGTCAAATATTCGCAAAACGCATAAAATCATTCCCTAAAATGGTTGAATTCAAAACGAAAATATCAAGAATTTTCAGCACAAATCATTTTCGAACATTCCCGTAAATAACCATTTATGGGCAAGTAAGTAAAAACCAAACAGAATTTATCGCGTCGGCATAAACTGTCAAATTAGGGCGTTAGCGTCCTGCACGCATAAATATTAAGGCACGAATCGGGTAGCAACAAAGCTTTATTTAATATAACAGACTATCGATAAACTGTTACATTATGCGTGCAGAAGCAAAATAGAGTATATGTCGCAAGTATTATATGCAATGTTTTAAAAGATTATTTTATGATAAAAACAGTAATAATTAAGAATTATATGACGATATCTGTTTTTATATCAGGTAGTTATGACAACTATGTAATATTGCACGTTCCTTACTTTGGGCTTTACAAGTACGGTCGAGAGTAGGAATAGTCAAATATGCTATATCAGAACCATACAATAAGGGGAGTTAAAATTAATCATTGTTTTTTTCTTGACACCTATAATAATACACGATATACTTTATATGTAAAACAAATCTAAAATGTAAAACAATGAACAAAGAGAAACATACTGCTCTGAGACTCTATGAAAAACAGTGGCAAGCTTTAGAAAAAATTGCTAAGGAAAAAAAGACATCAGTAAGCCAGCAGATCCGGAAAGCGGTGGAAAGATATATAATAGATCAGAAGTCCCCTAATAGTCTATCCTTAATGAGAAAACAAGTAGCGCAAAAGACAATGTTGGGGAAAATAGGACTAACCTGTAGTTTATTATTGGCGGCATTTACCATTGCTTGTTGGAATGATGTCAAAATGGGACTTCTAAGGCAAATACTTATAACAAGTGGAATTACTTTTGCTTTTTTGGCTCTTTTTTATAATAATATTATAAGGAAGTACTGGGAAAAAATAACTATCGTGGTAGTTGATATTGTCTTAGTGATCAGCCTGGCAACCTTTTGGTTTTTTCCTGGTTATCAATCCTTAATTGGAACTATTTTCACGTGGTTTTTTGGCGGCTTAATAGCCACGTTTTTTCTTTTTCTTATGATTTTTAAAATCTATGGATCAAAAATTGATTAAATTAAAATGTCTAAAACCAAAAGATCACTTGTTATATAAGTAGATAGAAGGAGAAATTAAGCATGGAAAATTTACTGATGTGTGGTTGGTTATTAATCAGAATTTTTTTATTTCTTGTTGCAGGATTTGTGGTTTTTAAGTTGATCAAAAAGTTCTGGAAACCATTTTTAAAATTCACGATGTAGATGACAGGCATTTTAGTTGTGGGAGTAGGAATTTTATATCTGTGCATTTTTATCACATTGGGAGTGACAAAACCCACGCTGAGCAATGTAACTGCTGCATATTATACAAAAATTACGCCGATAGAACTGGCTGAAAAAGAAATGGAGAAAATTTAAAAATGAGCAGTACATATAAAGGATTTTTCGGGGCTGAGTATGGTGTTAAATCTACAATCAAGATGTGGTTTAATACTCTTATCTTGTCAGGTTTTGTATGGCTAATAGCAGCTGGCATTTGCTATTTTAAGTTTTTACCAGGCAAGCCCGCTTCGTTTCCAAAACCTACCAAAAAAGGGATTGTAGAACTTATGTTAGGCAGGGATGCGGAATATTCAAGATCATGGGATAGATATAACCAATCCGTTATGAAGAGAGCAAAAAAGTCTTTCAGGAAAACAGTCTTATTCCCTCCTGTCGCATTTATTCTTTTGATTTTTCTCTTTCGTTCTGTTGCAGGAAAGCAGGGAAAGGGAAAGCAACTGAGAGGATCCGAACTGGTAACGCCGCAACGACTAAACAGGCTGTTAAGGAAAGAAGGAGAAGGAGATCTGCAAATTGGCCAGGTCAAACTACCGAAGAAATTAGAGACGGAACATTTTCTCTGCGTAGGCAGACCAGGCGCAGGTAAAACGACTTTTTTGTATGAAATCATCCAGAAATTGCGGACCCGCAACGAAAGAACAATTATTTACGATTTTAAAGGTGACTACATAGAAAAGTTTTATGATCCTCAAAAGGATCTGCTTTTTAATCCTTTTGATAAACGAACCTTAAATTGGTCAATTTTTAATGAAATTGAGAGTGGATTTAGCAAAAAACTGAGCATTAACGCTCTGGCCATGAGCTTGATTCCTGACGAACCTGCGACTAGTAGCAAGTACTGGGCCAAAGGATGCCGGGGCGTTTTGACAGGAATTCTTCTCTGGCTTTGCGCGAAAAATAAGAGGACAAATAAAGATTTGTGGGATATGTGCTGCGAGGGATCCAAAGACATAGAGAAAAAATTCCGTGAAGTGGAGGAATGTCGGGAATATAGAAAGCATTTAGAGGGCGGTGACAAATCGATGCGCATGGGCGACCTTATGGCAACTTTTTCCACGCAGACTGAAGCGTTTTCTTATCTTGTGGATTCTGACGGCGATTTTTCTTTTAAAGATTGGGTTACGAATGGCAAAGGCTTTCTGTTTATTGCCAACAAACCCTCTCAGCAAGCTACTCTAAAGCCTTTGGTTAGCCTTATAATCGATATCATGCTTACTAAAGGTATTGACCTTACCGACAATATTAACAGACGATTGTTTCTGATTGCAGATGAGTTTGCAACGCTTCAAAAGCTGCCTACTTTCGTTAATTTCTTGATTGGGTCCCGCTCCAAAGGCGGTTCAGTTTGGTGCGGACTACAAGATTTTGGTTCAATAGGGGAAACATACGGGAGTAATATAAAAGAGACGTTTTTTAATTCTTTTGGCGCATTCCTCTGCTTAAAAGTTGATGCGGTAGAAACGAGTTCCTATATTGCAAAGGCTATTGGGCAGCGAGAGGTTCTAAAGCAGCGTCCCACGATGCAGGTGAGCGACGATCACGTTGGTCACGGTTCTTTATCGGAGAACAAAATCGAAGATTTAATTTTGGCAAGTGAGATCCAAAAATTAAATAAGCTTGAGGGATATCTCCGAATAAGTAACTACCCAGTTGTAAAAGTAAAGGTTCCTTTTAAGCATATTCCCAATCAAGCAAAGGCTTTTGAGCCGCGGGAAATTGAGCTAAAATCAAAAAACAAGATCAAACAAAATCAAGTAGATTTTACAAAGGATATTTAATCATGCGAAGCGGTCGCGGTTTTCTATCATATATCAAAATATATGCAAAGATGCTTTTATTCGTTTGTATCCCCTTTTGGATAATAGGAGCTGTCTGCTTCTATCATATCTCTTTTTGTCATACGTATGTGCATACTTCCTATATCCTCAGAAGTATTTCGCAACCTATGTACTACATTTTATGTAGCAAAGAATCATTAAAACAGACAGTTTGGCTGCCTATTATGCTGTTTCCGGTCGCGGTTTTCTTGTTTCATTGGATGCAAAAAAAACTAAAAGAGCGGTTACCTGGGGAAGCCGAAGAAATAAAAGTAACTGAAACAAAAATAACAGATGATGAGCTTGATCCAGATCAAGTAGATTTTACAAAGGATATTTAATCATGCAAAATGGTCGTAGTTTTTTCGTGGTTGAGTGTAGTATAAAATCCAATATCAAAATATATGCAAAGATTCTTTCCTTCGTCTGCATCCTTTGGCTAATAGCAGCTGGCTGGTACTATTTTGTCCCATATTCCACTTCTATGGTACGTTTCGTTAAAGTCACTGATCTGAGTATCTCGCAATATATGTTCTACATTTTCTCCATTAAAGAGTCATTATATCGAATGAGGTGGCTGCCTATTGCTTTATTGCCATGCACAATTTTTTTGTTTCGCTGGATGCGGGGAAAATTGGAAGAGCAATTACCTGGAGAAGCCGAAGAAGTAAAAGTAACTGAAACAAAAATAACAGATGATGAGCTTGACCCGGATCAAGTGGACTTTACAAAGGATATCTAATCATGCTGAGTGTGAAAAAAATCGAAAGTCTTGGGCAAGCTCAAACCTATTATAAGCACTATATAAAAGATGATTATTATCAAAAAAAAGACGTGGTTGGACATTGGTATGGAAAAGGAGCTGCAACACTGGGTCTTGCCGGCGAAATTAAAATGGATGACTGGAATAATTTATTGGAAGGCCGCGATAAAAACGGTCAGCAAATTGTCTCGCCTGGTCAAAAAAGAATTAAAAACGAAAATGGGACAGTTTCATTTGTCTCCTCACACTGTCCAGGCACAGACCTTACTTTCTCTGCACCAAAGAGTTTTTCAATGCTGGCGCTAATACCCAGCGAACATCAGGACAGAAGCCTTATGGATGTTTTCGATAAAGCGATTGATAATACGCTTTCTTTCATCGAAAAGAACTACTCGCAATACAGATTGAAAAGAAATGAGGAGTTAAAAATCGTTAAAACAGACAATCTAGTTGTGGGGAAATACAAACATCTAACAAGTAGGGAAACTGAAAATGCTTTGCCGGACCCGAATATGCATACTCATGCGTTTACGATGAATATAACAGAGCGCGGAGATCAGTTTCGCGGTTTAAATAATACGCCTTTTTACCAAAACAAAATATTTTTCGGGCAGATATTCAGGGCCGAACTGGGAGCTTTGACATTACAAAAAGGCTATCGTATAAAAGGCGACGAAAACGGATTCTGGGAAATTGAGGGGGTATCGAGAGAATCAATTGAAATATTTTCAAAAAGACACCAGGAGATTGAGGCGAAGGTCAGGGAAGCAGATTTTGATAATGCCAAAACCAGGGCTAAGGCCGCGATAATTACCAGGAAAGCCAAAGATAACGATCTGGACATGAAAGCAACTCGACAGAGCTGGATCAGTGAACTTGAACCGTTTGCAAAAAAAGGTTTTGAGCCTAAAATTGGCAAAACAATACAAGAAAAACAGCAAACATCTCCTGTTTTAAAAGCAGTAGCCTCTTTATCGGAGAGAGAAGTCCATTGGTCAAAAGAGAAACTTATGCACCAGACCTTAAAGGGTAGCGCAGGGCTTGATATAACCATAGCCGATGTCGAAAAAGATATTGAGGTGCAAAAACTGGCCGGAACATTGCTAGAGCTGGAAAAAGAAAAGATATCCGGAGGGAAAAAAGAAGCCAGGGATCAGCAGAAGCAGAAATGGAAAGTTAAGCTGCCAAAAGAAGAGGTTTTGAGACGACAAAAGATAGACGAAATCATTATGGCCCAGTTTCGAGCTATCACTCAACAGGCGGAAGAATTGAGATTTACAACAGCTGAAAATATATTAATTGAGAAATCAATAGTCCAAAACGTCCAAGATCGTCAAAATAGTCTGACTGGGTTGGATGCAGCAGATGTTCAGCAAAAATTGGATCGGAAATATAACTATCTCCGGCCGGAACAGAAAAATGCAGTCGGGAAAATTCTTACATCAAACGACGGCGTATTTATTGTTCAGGGATACGCGGGTTCTGGAAAAACAACTATGTTAAAAGCTACTAAGGAGTTATATGAGCGAGAAGGATATAATGTCAGTGGTATGAGTTTTACTGGACAGGCGGCTGAGAAATTGCAGCGCGAATCAGGAATCCCAAGTTCTACCTTGCATTCTCACTTATATCAGTTAGATCGAGAAGAAAGAGAGGGATTAAGCAAATTAACCCCCAGGCAAAAAATGAAACAAGTCTGGATTGTAGATGAGGCCTCCATGGTAGGCAATAAGCAAATGGCAGAATTAACACAAAGAGCAGCTGAACAAGATGCTAAGCTTGTCTTGGTCGGAGACAAATCGCAAATGCAGGCTATCTCCGCAGGAAGCCCCTTCTCGGTCTTGCAAGAAAAAGAAGTCTGCGAAAAAGCAGAGCTAAAGGATTTTCTGCGCCAGAAAGATCAAAATCTGCGCGCAGCTGTCAAAGAATCAGTCATCGGCGATATTAAAAAAAGCGTGGAAAAACTTAAAGATAATACAATAGAGATTGAAGCTAAAGAAAAAAGACAAGAGGCAATCGTCAAGGAATATACTGGCCGAACAAAAGACGATCGGGACAAAACTATGATTTTAACAGGTACAAATAAAGATCGTGAGCAAATTAATGCCGGCATCCGGAGAGAATTGCAGGCAAAAGAAGAACTCGATAAAAAAGAATACGCATTTAAAGTCAGCAGTAACCGTGGAAAAGAAAGTGAAAAATCTTTTAGTAAAGAGGATAAGGTTATATTCCTGAAAAACGATCGGACGCTCGGTGTAACGAATGGTAGTACGGGAGAGATTGATAAAATTAATAAGCGTGGAGATATATCAATCAAAACAGAAAACGGGACCAAAGATTTTAACGTTAAAAAAGGCTACAACCATTTAGATCATGGATATGCGTTGACTAACCATAAAGCGCAGGGACAGACCATTAAAACCGTCCTGATCAATCATGATAGTGAAACATCGTTAACAAACCGCAACAGCTTCTATGTATCGATCTCGCGCGCTACAGATGAGGTAAAAATCTATACGAATGATAAAGAAGGACTGGGGAAATCCGTCGAAAAATGGGAAGAAAAAGCTATCGCCGATGATCTCAAAATAGGTTCAGAGAACGCGTCCAGCACCAAAGAAATTCAAAAAGAAATTGACGATCGAGTGGCCAGTTTGCAAAACAAAGATAATCCGGAACTGGCTCAACTGGAAAAACATGGCGAAGAATTGCAAGAAACACAGAAATTTGAGGGAAAGAACATGCCTGGTATGAGTGAATTAGAATCTGGAGCCAAAGATTCTGGCCAGGAAAAAGAGAAAGAACAAGAAATGGCAATATAAAAAATAAAGGATTAATAATCCAAAGGAGATCAAAACGATGAGTCAAAAAACGTACGCTTTTAAAGTCACAGAAGAGCAGGAAAAATTCATAGAATTAGAAGCACAAAAAATATCTGAAAACCCGTCAGTTGTCCTACGGGGGCTAATCGAAAGAGGCATGAATAAGAAGGAATCGCTGGAAGAAATAGACTCTGTAAAAAAAATAACTCAAAAACAAATCGATTCCTTAACCTCAAATGTTGCCTCAATAAGATTTGAGATTAAACAGCTTTATATTGGAAAATTCGGAGAATCTAGAGCCAAAGAATTAAGAATCAGAGCGGACGAACTTGGAGCGAAAAAATTAGAGGAGATCAAATCATAACAAAAAGGTTTACAAATGGTTTACCTTTTAACTCATTGGAGTATAAGAAGTTATATGAAAAAAATAATTTGTTTGTTTTAACGTGTATTTTTTAGCGCAAAAATCAACGGATTTTGGGCGAAAATGGTAAATCGGTAAACCTATTATGTTGCAAGAGGTTAGAGGAAAAATAAGGCAAAAAGGTTTACGAATGGTTTACCTTTTAACCTGATGCACTATAAGGAGTTATGAAAAAAAACAATACAAAATCTGACGAGGGGTCTTTGACCAGTGGTGCATCAGGTGTATAGTTATTAATAAAGGTTAAAATAAATGAAAAATGTTGATTGTAAATAAGACAAAGATTTTTTGTTGGAACAATAAAAAATATTAATTAGGTAAAAAATTCATTAACAATAATAAATAGAGGAGAAAGAAAATGTCTAAGAGTGAAGATGGAGGATTTTTTCGGCTAAGCATAGTTTTGTCTTGCATAGTATGGTTGTTAAGTCTAGGACCATTAGTAGGGCTCACTGGGAGGGTTTATTACCATTGGGACAACCTTATACTAGTGAACATTGTTTTAGCTCTCTTGTGTGGTGTTGCTGCTTGGGTAATATATAATTATGTAAAATGGATAATTTCAAAGTATCAAAGCAAGTTGGGAGTTCTATGTTTTCAACCCCTATTGAATAAAAGAAAGGGACTTTTAGGGCTAGCGACAATATTATCTATACTTGCAGCCGAAGCTGGTTGGATTTATGGTGAGTTTAATGATAATTACACTTTTGTTTTTGTAGGGGTTATTGCTACTTGGATAGCATATGTGATTGCAAGATGGGTAATTCCTTTTCTCGTAGATCAGTGCATTGTCCCAGCCATGAAATGGGTGATTGCGGGATTTGAGTTAGATCGAGAAGCAATGAAGCTAAAAATGAGCGGAAAAGAAACTTTTGATATAGAAAAAGCAATGGAAGGCGCCGATTTTAAATAAACATAATAGAAAAAAGGATAATAGCAATGGTTAAGCGCAGAGAAAGGCAAAAAAGCTTTTGGCTGAATGAGATTTCCCGGAAACTTAGTCCTTCCGTTTCCACTCTTCAAATAGAATTGGTCTAAATTTTTCTTGCTTCCTGTTATATATACAAGGAGGGAAAAATTATGGACAAACAAATCGAAAAAGAAATTGAAAACTTTGAGAAAGAAATCAATCAAAGTTTTCTTTACAGGACCAGAATGTGGCAAAGAAAAATTTATTTTTGCCAGACTTCGATGCAGCGGCTCTCACGATTTTTAAAGAAGAAAAACGAAAATATTGAGAGTCCTGGATTGGATTTTATAATTAAGAAAGAAATTAAAATTTTAAATTCACGTTTAGAAAGCATCCGATATTCTTTATGATGTCGCAAGACAAAAAAGACCCCTTGTAAAAACAGGGGTCTTTTAAGTAACTAGGAAGTTGCTCTTATCTGCCAGTTCTTGTTTCTTTCAATGTTAATCTGTCACCATAGAGCTTTTTTACAACTTCCTGGATTTTTTGTCTTTGCCTGCTGACGTTCTTTTGATATGTATTAAGTTTTTGAGCAATCTCATTTTGTGTGTATCCTTTGCTTAACAGAGTGAAAACTCTCTTGGTTAAGCCCGATATTCGGTTGTTTATGCGACTTTTTAAGTCTCTTTCGTATACTTCCCCTAGAAAATCTCTTTTGCCTTCTATATCAACGATTTCGTCGAGTTCAATTTGAGTAGTCTCGTGTAATCCATTATGGACCCCATTATCCAGGCTTTTGCCAGCTATTAGATAATTAAACATACGATGCTTTGCGTGCTGTCTGAGGTATGCGTTATTATAAACTTTTTTCTCTTCCAGCTTGCAATAGATTGCTTCAAGCCCTATCTGGTAAACATCCTCTTGATGCCCCCAATTGCTTGTCAGCTTAGATGCAATCCCTTTTATTGCAGGTTCAAGTTCAGCTAGTCGTTCTTCAATCTGTTTCTCATTCATGATTTTTTCTCCCCTTTGTTTGTTATTAATGACTGCTTTTAACTCCTGCCCTTTTCCACTGGGCTGTTTTTTGGTTTGCATTTTCTTCTCCTTTCTTGTTTTTGGCTTCTTTAGTTCTTGTCTGCTTTTTGTTTTCATGAGTTCCTCCTTTTTTTGTGGTTCTGCCCTCTTCACTAAAAGCCCTATACCGCTAAAGTTTGATTGAGTAATTTTGGGCAATAGAGTTGTAAGCTAGATAGACTGTCACTCCTGCCGTTTTTTAAGGGAAGGATGACCTGGTTAAAAAAAGTTCAAAAATTTGGAAGGATAAATCTCAACGTATTGCAACGTATTTTGCTTTTGAAATGCGTTGCCTATTAGTTGGGGTTTTATGTTCAAAAATTTTGTGCGGCTGCTTCTTTAGAAAATCCCTCAAGTTTTTTTAAAAAAAAGGGTAGGATTGACTTACTCGGGGCTAGGAGAGGGCAGGTTCCAAAAAACAGGAGGGGCTTGTGCCAATGAAAACAAATGACAAGAATCTCCGTAAGTTAAATAAGAAAGGAGTTGGGGCATCAAAAACCAAAAAATAGACCAGTGATGCCTTTGCAGGTAAGGCCTTGAAGAATGGAGAGATTTTTAAGAGAGGACTTCCCCTCTCTTAAATTTCCTTCCGCGCTGTTTCATCAGGCTTCGCCCGGAAAAGACTTTTCCCGCCATAGCTGAGAGCTTTATTTTTTAGTTTGCGCTCTTTTAGCGTAGGTACTGCGCTATAAGTGATAGTCTTTGACGCAGACAAAGTCTATCAAGCAAACCCTGCTGAATTAAAGATTGAGTAAAAAATAAAGTTTTCGGGTATTATCTGGCCTGGCTTTAGATCCTAACAAGATATGTTTGCCTCAGGGATTGGCAATCCTTTCTTCTCCGGAGACAAGCGGGAATTTATTAGTGATCTAACTTTTTTGCGATTTATCGTAAAGAAGTGATTGTCTCCGAAATCTTCAGGTATTACCTGATTCGGAGTTAATCAAGCGAACCCTGCTGATAGTCTAATGGACTATGAGTAATAAAATCCCGTGCAGACAAAAGCCCTGGTCATAAAAGGCAAACCTGGGCGCTCCGGACTGGAAAGTGGCCAAAACCCGTCTCCCTGCAAGAAAAAGCCCCTCATATCTGCTCTGCATTGCGATATCTTGGACCAGGCCAGTACAGATGTATAGGCAATTTGGGGGAAATTGCCCCGCTTTTTCCAAATAGGATATTTGGTGTTACAGCACAAAAAAATTTATATTTAAGTCTATTTATAGTATTGCCGTTTTTACTAAAAGACGTCAAAGATAAAAAACTGCTTGACAATGATTTAGCTTTTGTCTAAAATGCGTTTATGTCTATTATTATTGCAGTGGCAAATGGGAAAGGTGGTGTTGGAAAATCTACCGTTGCTATCAATTTGGCCGGAGTGCTTGCTCAAAAAACAAAATCTATTTTTCTTATAGACGCAGATCCTCAGGGCACTGTGAGTGATTGGTACAAAAGCAGACAGGAACAACCTCCAAATTCTCTCAAGCATAAAAATATTCAAA